>Ga0182024_10000256_pt1 | contig 132128 bp, 103 predicted proteins | sample P32metaG_FD_120480 | JGI IMG/M metagenome (GOLD analysis project Ga0182024, IMG submission 120480) | Permafrost microbial communities from Stordalen Mire, Sweden - P3-2 metaG (Illumina Assembly) | ecosystem: Environmental > Terrestrial > Soil > Wetlands > Permafrost | place: Sweden: Stordalen... | reverse complement strand
GTTCAACCGGCGAGCAGGCGGGTGATCGAATTGGCCGCTACAAATTGTTGCAACAAATCGGCGAAGGCGGTTGGGGAGTGGTCTTTATGGCTGAACAGGACGAGCCGGTTCGCCGGAAGGTCGCCCTCAAAATAGTCAAGCCAGGAATGGATACGAAAAACGTCATCGCGCGATTCGAGGCGGAACGGCAGGCATTGGCACTCATGAATCATCCGAATATCGCTCAAGTCCTCGATGCCGGTGCCACGGAAAACGGCAGGCCCTACTTCGTCATGGAGTTAGTCCGGGGCGCCAAGATCACCGATTACTGCGATCAGCATTCTCTGACCACCGAAGACCGCCTGAAATTGTTCATTCAAGTTTGCAACGCGGTGCAGCACGCGCATCAGAAAGGGATCATTCATCGAGACATCAAGCCGTCCAATATTTTGGTGACTGCCTCGGGGGAAGCAAAACCGCTGCCCAAAGTCATTGATTTCGGCATCGCCAAAGCAACGACTAGTCTCCGGTTGACGGATAAGACCATGTTCACGGCATTTGAGATGCTGATTGGCACGCCTGCTTATATGAGTCCCGAGCAGGCTGCGCTCACGAGCCTGGACGTAGATACGCGGACCGACATTTACAGTCTTGGTGTGCTGCTTTATGAATTGTTGACAGGCTCAACGCCTTTTGACACCAAAGAACTGCTCAAATCCGGTCTGGACGAAATCCGCCGTGTCATTCGTGAGGAAGATCCCGCCCGCCCGTCCACGCGATTAAGCCGGATGCAAGAGGAAAGTTTGACTGTGGTGGCCCAACATCGCGGCTCCGAGCCGCCGCGATTAATTCGTGCGATTCGCGGGGACCTGGACTGGATCGCAATGAAGGCCATGGAAAAGGATCGCACCCGTCGCTACCAAACCGCTAATGCTTTGGCCTTGGATGTCAAACGCCTTCTTGAGAACGAGGCCGTTTCGGCCCGCCCTCCCAGCAGGCTTTATAAGTTCCAAAAGACGATGCAGCGCAACAAGCTGCTATTTCTTGGTATTAGCGTAATCGCCGTCCTCCTTGTTACCAGCCTAATTATCCTTGTAACCCTTCTCGAAAAAGAGCGTCAGGCTCGCCAAAAAAGTGAACAGGTGACACAAATCTTGGAGGATATGCTCAGGAGCGCGGGACCCTCCGTGGCCCAGGGTCGGGATACCAGGATGTTGCGAGATATTCTAGATCGGACAGCCGAACGCATTAGCACAGAACTGCATAATCAATCGGGAGTCGAAGGTCAATTGTGCAGTGTGATGGCAAAGGCTTACCTGGATCTCTGCTGTTACGAGTCGGCTGCAAAAATGGATCGCGTTGCGCTGGCAGACGAACAGGAACTGTACGGTCCGAAGAGCGCTGAAGTCGCGGCATCGCGTTATAATTTGGGCATGGCGCTTTTGAGGGACGGGCACTTATCTGAGGCTGAAAAGGAGCACCTGGAAGCACTCTCCCTTCGCGAGCACTTGTTCGGAACAAACAACGCGGATGTGGCTGCTTCCCTGGATGGTCTGGGCAGCACTTATAGAGACGAGTGGAGGCTGACAGAGGCGGACCCGCTGATCCGGCGCGCTTTGGAAATCAGACGACAATTGTTTCCTGGGAACACGGAGGAGGTGGCAGATTCGCTGCAGAGCCTGTGCCGCCTGCTCGGCAATGAACGACGCTGGCCAGAAGCTGAAACAAATGCCCTGCTGTTCCTGGACATGAGCAGACATCTCCCGGGTAGGGACGATATGGTGGCCGAGGCTCTTCACGATCTTGCATTGGCCGCCGGGTTCAATGGCAAATTGGATCTGCAGGCAAAAGCGGAAAAGGAGGCCTTTAATATCAAAGAGAAACTGCTCCCGGAAGATCATCCTTACTTGGTCAAATCAATAGCGAATCTTGGGGAAGTTCTGCGACTACAAGGGAACTCAATTGAGGCTCATGCTGTCCTATTAGGAGTCATTTCAATTCAAAGCAAACTTTTAGGAAAAGATTATCCTGATACTTTGTCTTCGCTAGGCTCCCTGGGGCAGCTTCTTGAAGGCGAAGGCCATTGGGCGGAAGCGGAAGCCGTGCATCGCGATGCGCTGGCCCTGTGGCGCCAGCGGGCGGGAGACCAGGATCCAGGAACATTGTGGGAATTGGGCGAACTCGCCCGCGATCTCTTTGCTCAGAAAAAATATGGCGAAGCAGAACAGCTCCTCGATGAAGCGCTGACTCCCGCGTTTGTCAAAGAGCCAGCCAGCGCTGGTGTTCTGACTGAGCGGGTTGATTTCATGGGTCGTCAAGGGCGCTGGCAGGAGGCGGCGGCCAATGCCGCCCTCATTCTAAAATATCAACCAACCGACCATTACCGTTATCACATACTGGCCGGGCTCTTGGCGATAACCCGGAACCGTGCTGATTACGAACGGCTCTGCCAAAGAATCCTGCCGCTGTTCACCAACACATCCAACCCCTACATCGCTGAACGTGTGGCCGATGATTGTCTGCTCCTGCCTGATTCAGGAGCCGATTTGCAAGCGGTGGACAAACTGGCAGACATCGCCGTGACCTGCACGAACGATGCCAATGCCATACCCTATTTCCAAGCGTGCAAGGCGTTGTCCGAATATCGGCAGGGGAATTTTCTCGAAGCGGCTGAGTGGGCGGCGAAGTCACTTAACACGTCGCAAAATTTCGCCGAGGCCAAAGGCTGCGCGGTGCTGGCGATGGCCGACTGGCGGTTGGGAAAGAAAACCGAGGCACGAACCATGCTGGCCAAAGGGAACGCTTTGGCGCCGCGCCTTTCACCAACAAACGCCGCCGCAGATCTGGGAGGCTCCTGGGTAGCCTGGCTCATTGCGCGGATTTCATTGGATGAAGCTGGGCAATTGATTCCACTCGATGCTGAGACAAAATGAAGCGAGGCAATAACAGTTCGTAAAAGACAGTGGCCACCCACGACGCCAACTGATATTGTTCTCCCGACGATGGCCTCCCCGGGGGAGAATATGAGCGACGCAACGGTGCTTTTGAGCGCCATTGAGCAAGGCGAGCCAGCGGCAGCCGAAAAGCTGCTGGATCTGGTTTACGAGGAACTGCGTCGACTGGCCGCCAGCAAGATGGCCCGGGAAGCGCCCGGCCAGACTCTGCAACCCACCGAATTGGTGCACGAGGCGTGGTTGCGATTGATCGGCGCCGAAAATCCAAAATTCGAAAATCGCGCTCATTTTTTTTCTGCCGCCGCTGAGGCCATGCGCCGCATCCTTATTGACCGGGCGCGCCGCAAACTCACCGTGCGTCACGGGGCTGGTTTCGAGCGGGTTGACTTGGACGGGCTGGATTTGGCCGCGCCCGGCGCGGACCAGCAATTGTTGGCCGTGCATGAGGTGCTCGACAATTTCGCCAAGGAATATCCGGTCCAAGCCGAGGTAGTCAAGTTGCGATATTTCGCGGGTATGACCAACGAGGAAACAGCGCAGGTTGTGGGTATTTCCATTACCACGGTAAAGAGCTACTGGACGTTTGCCCGCACCTGGATTCTTCACGCCATCGAGCATTCCTAGCCAGTTTCTGTGGCCTTTGCCAATGCATGTGGCCCCACCTCAACACGCTGCTAAGCGGAAAGAATCGCTCGCGCTTATCACAGCTTCACGTTTTTCACGGTTTGTGTCATAAATAAAGATCGAAACCTCTCCGGAAAAAATTCAGAGGTTAGGTCGAGGGCGCTATGGCGTTATGTCGATCGCTCCCAACGGCCTCTGATTAACCCGGCGCGGAAAGAAATATCGAGAGAAAGAATCTTCAAAAGCAGGCGGCCTATTTCTTTCAAAATCTCGCATTGTATTTATGACCGGGGATGCCGCCCGCGAAACAATATGAAGCAACGTATCCAACTTGGGAATAGAGGAGTTCATTAACAAGAAACTCGTTTTCGTCGCGAACCGGGTCTCACTCGTTGCCTGAACGAATACTAAAAGAGGAGAATAGCTGGCGGAATTGGACGATTGACGGGCAACGCTGGCGTGGCCATCGCCACATCGAGGCCTGGTGTTAGGAATTGGATGCAAAAGTTGAAAGGCTTCTGGCCTCGGCTACGAACTAAACGATGAAACAACTCAACGAAAGGAATCAGGATGAAAAGCAGCTTAGATATATCTGTGAACCGGCTGCCAGCGGCGCTCTACCGCGAGATGCTGTATCTCATTGAGCAAGGCGGCTTGAGCTTCGAGATGGCTGACGCAGCCTTTTTCTGGCTCTTCGCGCCAAGGTCAACAATGGCCGAACAGCAGCGACCGCTGCACAAAACGTAAGCAAGGGAAAGCCGTCATGGATCACAACAGAAACGTAGTTATGCGGCGCAGCCAGGGAGACTCGCCTAGGGGATTCGTCCGTCAAATTGCGCCGGCCACGGATCGCCAAAGGCTGCGCGCCGCGGAACAGCGGATGAAATTGATCGAGGAGTCTGAGCGCCTGAGCAGAACACTTCTCGATTCCATATCACACGAATTCCGAAGTCCCATTTCAGCCATCACCAGCGCCGCCGCCATCTTGAATGCGGCGCGCGATCCTTCACTGAAAAGGGTCCCTTGGGCCATGGTGGACGAGATTCAAGAAGCCACCCGGAGACTAAATCGATTGGTGAGAAATCTCCTCGACATGGCTCGACTAGAGCCGGGTCACATGAAACCAAGGCTTGATTGGTGCGATGTGACAGACCTCATCCACGTAACCTTGAGAGAGATCGCAAGGGACCTTGCGCACCACGAGGTTACCACAGAAATCTCCAATGGGTTACCACTGGTGCTCATGGATTTCGTGCTGATGCAACAAGCGGTCACGAATTTGTTGCTGAACGCTGCTTCCCATACGCCTCCTGGTACATCGGTGCAGGTTCTAGTTGGAGTTCAAAATGACATGCTGACGCTGAGTGTTGAAGATACCGGGCCCGGTCTGCCGGCCGATGTGCTGCCATTTATCTTCGACAAATTTTATAGATCTCCCTCGGCATCAGCGGGTGGTACGGGTTTGGGTCTGGCAATCGTGAAAGGGTTTGTTGAAGCTCAGGGCGGAATGGTTGAAGCAGCAAACCGGCCTGAAGGTGGCGCCGCATTCACTGTTTATTTACCGATGATGAAAGCTCCTCCGATATTTGGCGAGAAGCTCATGACTGAAACATGAACTGTCAACCGAAATTCCTCGGCCGAGAAGCGGTCAGCCATCCTCGTGCTGGATTTGAAGATCGTGGGGTGGGATTCGCCACAAAAACCGCGGGAACCAGCGAGCACACGGACTTTGCGTTTAACGGCTGTTTTGTGGAAGACCAGCAACCCTTCGAGCAGACGTTCCCCGCAAAACCTTCGGTCGAACAAAAAACCTTCCGCCTCGATGTCCCCTTGGGGCCCCAAGATCAATTTGACGGGATCATCGGCGTCAGCGCGCGTTTACGCGATGTGCTCGGTGAAGTGAGGATCGTCGCTCCCACCGACTCGACAGTTATGCTTCTGGGCGAAACCGGAACCGGCAAGGAACTGATTGCCCAAGCCCTGCACCATCGCAGCTTACGCCATGCACGGCCCTTCGTTCGTGTCAATTGTGCAGCCCTTCCTTCCGGCCTGCTCGAGAGCGAACTGTTTGGTCATGAACGTGGCGCTTTCACCGGCGCGATCGCGCGAACCATGGGGCGTTTTGAGCTAGCCAATGGCGGCACACTTTTCCTCGATGAGATTGGCGATATCCCGCCGGAACTTCAGCCCAAACTATTGCGCGTGCTCCAGGAACAGGAATTTGAACGGCTCGGCAGCACGCAGACATTGCGCGTCAATGTGCGGGTCGTCGCGGCCACCAGCCGCAACCTGGTGCAGATGGTCGCCGACCGAGAGTTCCGAGGTGACCTGTTCTATCGGCTAAACGTCTTCCCGATTCGCCTTCCAGCCCTGCGCGAACGCGCCGAGGATATTCCGTTGCTCGTCCGGCACTTCACCGGGCGCTACGCCGCGCGCATGCAAAAATCCATCCACCATGTTTCCGCGGAAACCATCGACGCCATAATGCGCTATGCGTGGCCGGGCAATGTTCGCGAACTGCAAAACTTCATTGAACGAGCCGTCATCCTTTCGACTGGCAAGGTCTTGCGGGCACCGTTGGCTGAGCTGTCGCCCCCCGAGATCGTGTCTGGAACCGCAGACGAAGGCGCCGCTCCAAATCCCATAACCATGAGGGAAGCTGAACGCGAACATATCATTCGGGCCCTGGCTGAAACGAATTGGGTCGTCGCCGGCCCAAGAGGCACCGCCGCCCGGCTCGGACTCAAGCGCACGACCCTTGTTTCTAAAATGCAAAGGCTGGGTATTTCGCGAGCCCTGGCGTGAACACAGAGATGTCTTTAAGTTCTCTATTGGATGCTGCTCATTGGGGGCGCGCGGCATGGTCCTGCGGAATTTTATTCCCGTAGCGTGATGGGCAGATCGCTTGAACCGCCTCTTTAATGTCAATCAAACACAGCTCGCCTTTCTTTTTTTCGATTTTGAGCAGGATGACATAACGCAGCCGTCCCACGGAACTGCACCCTTTGACCCAGTAGGCCGCATCGACAACCTCAATGGGATCATCATCGTCTCTTGAGCGGGAAACGGTCACCATTTAACGTCCTGCCCGGTTTCGCCTCATGGCAATTGGGTTTCTTCGCGGCCATGCGCTATTGCGGACAGGTGAATAGGCTCGCAAGGTCCAAGTGAAATTACCTTCCCCTGATGACTGCTGCCGCTAACTTTAATATCGACAGTTCCTTTTGAAAGGCGGTAACATCCCATAAAGCTATGAACGAGATTACCCAAATCCTTCTGTCCCCGCAAGGTGACGGCCGTGATTCGGAGGAGTTGTTGCCGCTCGTTTACAACGACCTTCGCCGTATGGCGGCGGCGCGCATGGCAAGCGAAGCGGAGGGACAAACATTGCAACCCACCGCGTTGGTACATGAAGCTTGGATGCGGATATTTGGCAAGGGAGATCGCCGCTGGCAGAATCGCGGCCACTTTTTTGGCGAGGCCGCCGAAGCGATGCGGCGAATTCTGATTGAACGGGCCCGCCGCAAATCCCGGCTCAAGCATGGCCAGGGATGGGTCCGACTCGACATTGAGGGCGTTCCGTTGACTGCGGCGTCGCCGGATGACAAGGTGCTGCTGATCAATGAAGCGCTGGAACACCTGGAAGCGGAGGACCCGGAAAGGGCCAAAGTTGTGGTCATGAAGTTTTTCGGCGGGTTGACCAACCAGGAAGTGGCGAAGATCCTGTGCGTCACGGAACGGACCGTCGAGCGCCAATGGGCTTATGCCAAGGCCTGGTTGTTTCAGAAGATTCGCGAGCAAATGTGAATTAACCCCGATCACGGCGCCACCATGGCTGACACACTTTCACGTGAAGAAGAGGTGTTTGACGCGGCGCGAAAGCTAGACGACCCCGCGCAACGGAAGGATTTTGTCCAGCGGGCTTGCGACGGTGATCCGAGTCTGCGGCAAAGAGTGGAAACATTACTCTCCGTCCACAGCCACGCCGAGGAGTTGTTTACGGAGTGCTTCTCCGCGTTGCGATCTTCCGCGGACGATCCCGAATCCTCGGCCGCAGCGCGCGCCTTGGCGCGGGGGGTCGAGGAGGAACAGCCGGGGGCGCAAATTGGACATTATAAAATCCTGCAAAAGATCGGTGAAGGCGGTTGCGGCGCCGTTTACATGGCGGAACAGGAAAAACCGATGCGCCGCCTGGTGGCCCTGAAGGTGATCAAATTGGGAATGGACACGCGAGCGGTCATTGCGCGTTTCGACGCCGAACGTCAGGCGCTGGCGATGATGGACCATCCAAACATTGCCAAAGTCCTGGACGCCGGCGCCACTCGCACGGGCCGTCCTTATTTTGTCATGGAGTTAGTGCGCGGGACTCGGATCACGGACTATTGCGATCAGAACCAAATGGATACGCGCCGCCGGCTCGAGTTATTCATCCAGATTTGCCACGCCATTCAGCACGCGCACCAGAAGGGAATTATCCACCGCGACATCAAACCGTCGAACATCATTGTGACGCTGCACGATGGCCTGCCGGTGCCGAAGGTGATTGATTTTGGCATCGCCAAAGCGACGGAAGCGCCGCTGACGGACAAAACGCCGGTCACCATCCAAAATCAATTCATCGGCACGCCGGCTTACATGAGTCCCGAGCAGGCCGGAACGGGCGGACTGGACATTGATACACGCAGCGACATTTACAGTTTGGGGGTCCTCTTGTACGAGTTATTGACGGGCAAGACTCCTTTCGACCCGAAAACACTTACGGAATCGGGCGTGGACGAAATGCGCCGAACGTTGCGCGAAGTGGAGCCGCAACGGCCCTCCACCCTGTTGACTGTGCTGGCCGGCAAGGACCTGATCACCGCCGCAGCGCGGCGCCATGCCGAACCGCTCCGATTGATTGCGCTCATTCGCGGTGATCTGGATTGGATTGTCATGAAAGCGTTGGAAAAGGAGCGCGCGCGCCGTTATGAAACGGCCAACGGCCTGGCCATGGACATCCAGCGGCATCTCAGCAATGAGCCGGTGCTGGCCCGTCCACCCAGCCGAATTTATCGCCTGCAGAAGCTGGTTCGACGAAACAAGGTTGTTTTTGTGGCTGCAGCCGCGGTGTCCTCCGCGTTGATTGCGGGGCTGGGCACTTCAACCTGGCTCTTTCTGAAAGAAAGAGAAGCCCTCCAGCGAGCCGTTTCCGCTGAACTCCAACAGGCCCGCCTCACTCAGGAGGAAGCCAAGCTGCGCCGACAGGCCGAGGCTCGGGAGAAGATCACGCAGGCGTCCGTTCTGGTCAGCCAGGGCAGATTTGACGAAGCCGAAAAGATGATCAATGAGGCGTTTCCGACCGAACTAAGCGTGGAAAGCGCCCCGGTCTTGCGGGCTTTGAGTGAATGGCATGCTCTGCACGACCGTTGGGCCCAAGCCGTTAATCGCTTTAATTTGCTTCTGGAAGTCAATCAGTTTGTCGGATGGGATGTCAGCACCCTGGATTTTCTTGGTAGCGGAGTCTGTCTGGTCGAAAGCGGTGGCGCTGATCATTACGACAGGTTCCGTCAGACGGCCCTGTCTCGTTTTGCATCCACCACGAACGCGGTTGCCGCGGAACGAATCCTTAAGATTAGTTTGCTGGCATCGCCTGACAAGAGTGTGATGGAGTCCTTGACTCCCTTAGCTGGTGTAGCTGAGGAATCGTTCGCCACAGTTGAAAGCCATGATACGCAGGCCGATTTTCGCGCTGCCTGGGGATCGATCTCCCTGGCGCTCTGGGAGTATCGTCGAGGCCATTATGAGAGGAGCATCGAGTGGGCCAGACGCTGCCTGGCCACTCCCGGGCCGAATGCGCCGAGAGCGGCCACAGCCCACCTCGAACTTGCCATGGCTCTCTTTGAGACCTCCCACAAGAACGAAGCGATTGGAGAACTAAACTTGGGGCGCCAGTCGATTGAAAGCAAATTCAACGAGGGCTTGGAGCCGGGCAGCGCCGAGCAGGGTTTCTGGTTTGACTGGATATTTGCCCGCATCCTCTTGCGTGAGGCCCTTGACCTGATCGGGCCACGTCCCTCCGCCTCCCCTTAAAACCTGATTTTCCGATCAATTCCGTGTCGGGTTTGGGCCAAATTTGACGCATTTAGGTGTAGAACGCCTATGTGTATAAGACGACGTAACAGTCATCGTTTGCCCAGCCTCCGGTCGGCCTTTACGTTAATCGAACTTTTGGTGGTTATTGCCATCATCGCCATTCTGGCGGCGATACTTCTGCCGGCGTTGTCCAAGGCCAAGCTGCAAGCCGTCAAAACCCTGTGCCTCAACAATGAAAAACAGCAAATGGTGGCGCTATTCATGTACGCGGGGGAAAACAAGGATGTTCTTCCCGATGGTTCGGGCGGCAACTGGAATTGGGACATGGACGCATTTCTGGCCAACCAGTTGATCGCTTATGGAACGACGCCTTGGACCTGGTATGACCCGGGAACAGGACCCAAATTTGGCCCAACGGACTGGTTTGGCACCTCGCCCTATGGCGATGTGCCCGGCAACACGCCCAGCCTGTGGTGTTTTCAGGCTCCCTATCCTTTTCCAGGTGCAGTTTTTGGCTCTGGTGCTTTTCGGGTCACGGGTTACGCCCAGACTTTTCACGGCACGGCGTCGTTTGCCGGGGGCAATGGGGAGGCGCTGACCAACGAGAACCTCAAATTGACTGAAATATCCGTGACCAATGGAATCGGAATTTCGGTGAAATTAGGACCGATAGCCAAACGAGTCCTAGTATCCTGCGCCACACTCTGCCAGGACCCAGGTAGCGCCTCGATCAACCTGAGCCAAATGATGACTTACAATTGGGTCAACGTCGATGGCGGATATATGATATATGGCGCAAAAAAAGGCCACATCAGCGCCCACCTGAAAAATGCGACGATCCCCGAAGGGAACAATGAGGGCATGCTTGATGGCCATGTGGAGTGGCGTCCGTTCAATCAGATGATTTACCGCACCGCCAATGCGAGTGACCCTTACTTCTACTGGTGAGCCATTCGAAACCCAGAAACAAACCATGGCTGAACCTACACTTATGTGCAACCCAAGGCAAAAGGCCGGGACAATTAAAATCGAATGCAGAATTAAGGCCGAATGCATGTCGGGCTTGAGAGAGCAATCGCCCGATCAAAACAATCACGTCGAATAAAAACAAAAAGGACCCGAGACAACCTGAAACCATCAATCAAAAGAAAACAAATGAAAAAAATGAGCCTAAGCAAAAAGCTATGTTATGTGGCCGTTGTCAGCGTGGCCACGTGTTTGACCCACCGTGCTTCAGCGCAGGACGACCACTGGAACGGCACGCCAACGTCGTCCGGGGTTCTGTGGAACAACCCGACAAACTGGAGTGAAGGCGTAGTGCCGCCCAATGATGCAACGGCGAATCCCGCTTTCGTATGCGGCAACACCAACGGAGCAGGTGGAATAGGACTCTATTTTGCAGGCAACGTGTGGCTTGATCCCGCTAATGGCGATTCAGTGATAACCATTCCCCCGGGGGACGCGGAATTACCCGGCATCCCACAGTGCAGTGAAGGGGACACTTATGCGTATAATACGATTTTTGGCCCGGAGTTCGGAATGACTCTTAATGTCTATGGCTCTTTAAGCTGGGCTTGGACGATGGCACCGTACGCGCCTAATCCCGCGGCGCGAAGCACTATCAATATGTACACTAATTCCTCCATGTCCACCACTGGCGCGTCTCTCAATCTCGGTGATGGATGGTGGACAGTCGCGGAGGGGTGTTATGTGACGATGAACATGTACGCCAATTCCCAGTACAGCAGTCTAGGCGGAGCCGGATGGTGGTGGGGCGGTCATTTGAACATTTATGACAATGCCAGTTTCCTTGTTAATGGCTATGTCAACATGGGTGATGTCTCAAATCCTAATTGGTCCCAATCGGACGGCACGAGGTCCCTCGTTCTCGGTGGCGGCACGTTAACCCTGCCTGAAGGCTTTAATGTCTCTGCGTTGGGAGCGGCCCCTAATTGGATATCAAGAGGCATGCTCCGGGCTTATGGCAAAGGGGAAGATACCAATGACTTGGTGATTTCCGATAATGGCACCAACACCATCGTGACGGTTGTGCCTCTCGGCGGCGATCTGCAACGTGTTTATTTCCAACCCGTGCTCAAAGCCAATGTGCCCTTGGGCACGTTCCAACAGTTGGTGCTGGTTGGTGATTACCCGTCGGTCACAGGCGTCTATTTAAGTTCGGCGGAACCTGGATTGTCCCCGGGATCGTTTCCCGCGCCGGCTTACACATCGAGCAACCCCAACGTGGTCACGGTTGACGCCAACGGCGTGGCCACGGCCATCGCTCCAGGCAGCGCAACTTTGAGCGCCGCCGTCGGCTCGTTCACGACGACTAACACGGTCACAATTAATGTGGCCAACAACACAGCCAGCCTGCTCCACCGCTACAGCTTTACGGGAAGTTCGGGCACCAATGTGGCCGATCCGATAGGCGGTGCGAATTATACAGCGAACCTGGTCGGTGGCGCCTCGTTAGGCGGAGGCCAGGTCACGCTGGATGGCGCAACGGGCTATGTGCAACTGCCTTCGGGAATTCTCGGCGGCTTGGACGAAGTAACGATCGAGACTTGGGCCAGCTTTGGCAGTCCTGTCAATGTTTTTGCCTGTCTCTTCTGCTTTGGATATTCGGATCAAACTGGCGATGGAAATAACGGGCTGGGGGCAGATTACATTAATGTCCAATGCGACAACGCAGGAGCTGCTACGACGCACTTGTCCTTCGGCCAAGGTATCCCCGGCTTCTCCGGTGAATGGAATGCCGTGGCCAACTCGGCTCTGGATGGACAGACCAATGTGCATGTCGTGGCCGTTTATCATCCGTATGCCGGCTATCAGTCGCTCTATACAAATGGCGTGCTTGCGGCGACTCAAACGATGTTTAACAACATGTCTGATCCAGTGGCTTTCGCCGGTCCCACATATAATAGCGGCAGCATTCTGGCCTACACGCTCGGCCCCCAGGCGATGTTTGACGGCGCGACCAACGCGACCGAGACCTGTCTTATCGGCTGGGACGTCTATCAAGGAGCCACGTTTGGTCCTCCAGCGGCTGGTGGATCAGGAGACCCAACTCTCAACGGCTCCGTTTCCGAGTTCCGCATTTACAATGGCCCGCTGACTGCCGCTCAGATCCAGGCCGATTATGCCCTTGGGCCGACCCAAGTCATCGGCGCGAACAAGAACGTGATGTTGACCGCGACGGTCTCGGGCGGCAACATCGTCATCACTTGGCCGACGAGCTCTGCCTACGTCACCTTGGTATCAAACCCAACGCTGGCGGGTGGCTCATGGACTCCAGTGACCACCGGGACACTGGCCGTGGTCGGACTGAATTACCAGGAGACTATTCCGATGACTGGTTCCACACAGTTTTTCGGGTTACAGTAATGACGATACAGGCGAGCCGGGAAAACAACTGGCTCCCTTCCTTACAAGGATGGCGAGGCGAGGCATCTTTGGATGCGTCGCCTTGTCTCTTGTGCGTATCAAGAAGGGCTAGAAGTTGAAGAAGCAAGCGGCGTCCATCTTTATATTAGCAGGGTTATTTTGCGCGCGGCTTTGGTTCTGTGCGATTCTGGTTGCGTTCCTGGGTGTCGGGCAGGGCGCAGCGCAAATTCCATTGAAGGGGGACTTCTTCGTGCACGACCCCTCCCCCATGAATAAATGCGACGGACGATATTACATCTTCTTTACCGGCCGGGACATTTCCTCCATCTCTTCGCCGGATAAGATCAATTGGACGGCGGGGGCGTCTGTTTTCAACTCCACCAACGCTCCTCTTTGGACCACCAACGCCGTGCCGGGGTTCGCCGGCTTTTTCTGGGCGCCGCAAGTGATCAGTCTCAATGGCGGATATTACCTTTATTACGCCGTCTCCACTTTCGGCAACCAGGTGTCGGCCATAGGTCTTGCCACCAATGCCACCCTGGACCCATCGGCCCCCGGTTACGCATGGGTGGATCAGGGGCCTGTCATTCAGTCAGGCAATACTGTCAATTATAATGCTATTGATCCCAGCGTGCTCCTGCTGGCCAACGGCCAGTTGTGGATGTCCTTCGGTTCCTTCTGGAGCGGCATCAAAATGATCCAACTTAATCCTGCGACGGGCCAACGCATCAGTCCCAATTCCACTGTCTATGCCCTCGCCACCCATCCGCCAAGCACAGCCATCGAAGCCTCTTGCCTGGTTCAGAATGGCGATTTCTATTATCTTTTTGTCAATTGGGACGCTTGTTGCGATGGCGTGGATAGCACTTACAACATCCGCGTGGGGCGCAGCTCGAGCATCACCGGCCCGTATTTGGACCAAAACGGGGTCAACATGGACTCCGGGGGCGGCACGCTTTTTCTGGAGAGCACCGGGCAGTGCATTGGCCCCGGCCAGGCGGGCCTCTTGGTCGAAGCCCAAACCAACTGGTTCACCTACCACTACTACGACGGCAACAATTACGGCACACCCACTCTGGGCCTGGGCCAGATGACCTGGAGTGACAACGGCTGGCCGCAACTGACCAATAACTGGTGCGCGTTTTATTCCTTTGAAACCGATGCACGGGAGCATCTCGGCCAGTTCAATGGTCAGATGACCAACAGCGCATCCATCACCAATGATCCCAATCGCGGCCATACACTCCTTCTGGATGGCGTCAGCAACTATGTCTCGCTGCCCTTATCGGTCGCGAATGCCAGCACATTTGCCATTTGGGCGAAATGGAACGGCGGCGCGGCCTGGCAGCGCGTCTTCGATTTCGGCGACGGCACCAGGCGCTACCTCTTCTTGACTCCTGCCAACGGAGTCAACGGCCTGTTGCGATTTGCCATCACCACCAACGGCAACGGAAACGAACAAGACATCGACGCCCCTTTCGCCATGCCTTCAAATTCGTGGTGTCATCTCGCGGTGGTCCTGAACGGCACGTCGGGCAGGCTCTACTTCAACGGCCTTCCAGTAGCCAGCAACAACACTGTCAGCATCCGGCCCTGGCAGGTCCAGGCGGCCAGCAATTACCTGGGATTGAGCCAGTTTTCCGCCGATCCCCATTTCGGCGGCCAGCTCGATTCCCTTCGCATTTACGGCGTCGCCCTCAGTGACGCGCAAATTCTGAATCTGGCCGAAGCCCATCCCGGATTGGCCCATCGCTATTCCTTTTCCGCCGACGCCACTGACTCCATCGGCGCTGCGGATGGCACGCTTACGGGAGACGCACTCATCACCAATGGCGCGGTTGCCTTGGACGGGTCGATCGGAAGCTTCGTCAGTCTGCCCGGCGGATTGGTCAGCGGATGTGCGTCGGCCAGCCTGGAATTCTGGGCCACATTTGGTGTCAACAGCAACTGGGCGAGAGTATTCGACTTCGGCGCTACCGACGGCGCCACCGGGCAGCAATATCTCTTCTTCAGCCCTCACACGGGGGCCAACGCGCAAAACTTGGCGGTGTCCACGCCCACAGGGTCCGTCACTCTTGACGTTCCGGGAACACTTGACGGTGCCGCCGTGCATGTAGTCTGCATCATCGACCCCAGCAACAATGACTGCGCCATTTACACCAATGGCATCTTGGAATCCGCTGAAACGGCCGCCATGCCGCCATTGAGCAGTGTGAGTTCGGCCCTCTCGTACTTGGGCCGCTCTCTCTTTTCTGCCGACGCGTGGCTCGTTGGCACGATTGACGAGTTTCGCATCTACGATGGCCGTCTTTCGCCCCAAGAAATCATGGCCGATTACCTTGCCGGTCCCGATGCATTGGCCACGCCGGTTAGCCTCGCCTCCTTTCCTGCCGCTCAAAGTTCCACTTTGACATGGCCCTCCTATGCCGCCGGTTTCCTGCTTGAGTCCACCCCGTGGCTGGGCGTGGGCGCGGCTTGGAGCGTCGTGACGAACATTGTCAGCATTTCAAACAACGCCAATTGGGTCGTGCTTGACGCCACCAATGCCGCTTCGTTTTTTAGGCTGCGCCGTGCGGGCACTGGCGGTTAAATGCCGAAATGAATTCGATATTACAATCTGTAGCCGTTGCCGCCTTGACTTTAGCTTCTAGCAACGCGGCCTTCAGCGCGGAGGCTGATTCGCCGACCAATACCGCGCTTTTCCTCCTGGGCCGGCGCGACGTTTCCGTCCATGACCCGTCCACCATCGTCCAGTGCAAGGATGAATACTGGGTCTTCGCCACCGGGCGCGGCATCGTGTCCCGCCATTCCACCAATTTGATTCATTGGGCCCCAGGGCCACCGGTGTTCAGCAACGTCCCTTCCTGGACCACCAACACCATCCAGGGGAATTACGGCCGTTTTTGGGCCCCCGACATTATTCATTTGGGCAATCGATACCTGCTTTATTATGCCGTCTCCACTTGGGGCAAAAACACTTCCGCCATAGGGTTGGCGACCAATCCAACCCTCGATCCCGCTGATCCCGAGTTCGCCTGGGCAGATTGCGGCCCGGTCATTCAGACCAAGACCACAGACGATTGCAACGCCATTGATCCCGCCGTCACCATGGACGCCGGCGGAAAATTATGGCTCGCCTTCGGTTCATTTTGGACCGGGATCAAACTGGTGGAATTGGATCCTGCGACCGGCAAACGCATGTCCACAAATTCTCCGATCTATTCCCTCGCTCATAAGGACAAGATCGAGGCTTCCTACATTTATGGGCACGATGGATTCTACTATTTGTTTGTGAATTGGGGTCAATGTTGCCAGGGCGTGCGTAGCACCTACAACATCCGCGTGGGCCGTTCCGCCAGCATCACCGGCCCATACTTTGACAAGGAAGGAGTCGATATGCTACTCGATGGCGGAAGTTTGATCCTGGCCAGCGCAGGACCATTCATCGGCCCGGGCCATGCGGGCATCATTTCGAACGGCGGAAAAGATTGGTTCAGTTGTCATTTTTATGACGGCACGCACGAGGGGAGTCCCACGCTGGCACTTCTTCCTCTGCGATGGGACGCCGCCGGCTGGCCGGAAGTAGGTGTCGTGCCTTGATGCCAGAAGCAAATATGAAATTTCCGACATCGCGAATAACCCTTTTCCCGGTCCTGTTGATCGCCCATGCCATCGCCGCTCAACCGGCCCAAATAAGCGTTCAGGTGAACCCTCCGGGGATAGCCGTGGCCTCGACGATGCACGGTTTGTTTTTCGAGGACATCAACTATGCCGCGGATGGAGGGTTGTATGCAGAGATGATCCAAAACCGTTCCTTTGAAGATCGCGAGCCTCTTTTCGCCTGGAGCGAGGTGGCCCGCGCGGGGGCGCAAGGACAGTTCACTGCGGAATCGGAGCAACCGCTTAACGTCAACAACACCCATTTTCTTCGCCTCCTCGTCACCGATCCCGGCAAGCAAGGATACGGTGTGGCCAACTCGGGATTCGAAGGTCTCGCGTTATCCGAAGGCAGCCATTACTTCTTTTCCGCCTATGCGCGGCGGCGCGCTGGGGATGAGGCCGCGCTCACCCTCCTTCTTGAAGATGAGGAAAACCGCGTTTTGGCTTCCGCCGAGATCACCAATATCGGACCGGCGTGGCATAAGTTTGAGGCCACGATGACAAGTGCCGCCAGTGCTGCCCATGCCCGCTTGGTCGTACTGGCCACAAAAGCCGGGATCCTCGATTTGGACATGATTTCGCTTTTTCCCGAGAAAACCTTTCACGGGCGGCGCAATGGCCTTCGGGCCGACTTGGCCCAGGCCTTGGCGGACATGAAACCGGGCTTCCTTCGCTTCCCCGGCGGCTGCATCGTGGAAGGAAAGGACGTTGCCAACGCCTATCGCTGGAAGAACACGATTGGCGATGTGGCGGAACGAAAACAAAACTGGGACCTCTGGCAGGACGCGCAATCGCCGCATTATGACCAAAGTTACGGGCTGGGTTTCTTCGAGTACTTCCAATTCTGCGAGGATATTGGCGCCGAACCCGTACCCGTCCTCAATTGCGGCATGACTTGTCAGGCGCGGCATGGCGTTCCTGTGCCGATGGATGAACTGGCTTCCTGGGTGCAGGATGCGCTGGACTTGATCGAATTTGCCAATGGCCCGGAAACCAGCACGTGGGGCTTGCAACGCGCAAGAATGGGGCATCCGAAACCGTTTGGCCTGAAATTCCTCGCGATCGGCAACGAACAGTGGCAGCAAGGTTATTTCGACCGTTACAACGTTTTTTACCACGCCATCAAAGCCAAACACCCTGGCCTTAAGATCATCAGTTCGGCGGGTCCTTTTGTGGAAGATTCTCTTTGGCGTTTCGCCTGGGACAAATTCAACACGGGTACGCCGGCCGACTTGGTGGATGAGCATTATTACGTCCCACCGCACTGGCTATTGGAGAACAGTGACCGCTATGCGCCTTATGACCGGCATGGGCCGAAAATCTTTGTCGGCGAGTTTGCCGGCCATGACGGCAATCGCCACAATAATCTCCGCTCCGCCCTGGCCGAAGCGGCCTACATGACCGGTCTGCTGCGCAATGCCGATGTCGTGGCCATGGCATCCTACGCGCCATTATTGGCCAGGATGGGCCACGCCCAATGGCGACCCGATCTAATTTGGTTTGACAACACGCGCGTTTTATTGACGCCGAATTATTTTGTACAGGCCTTATTCGCCCGGAACCGCCCCGACACCGTTTTGCCCACCGTAGTCGAGGCTCCAATCGACGCGCCTGCTCCCCGCGGCATGATTGGCGTCGGCACTTGGAAGACGCAGGCAGAATACAAAGACATTCGCGTCGTTTCCTCGGATGGCCGGACTTTGTTTGAAAGCGATTTTTCCAAGGGATTGGATGGCTGGAAAACCTCCGGCGGCGACTGGTCGGTCGTCAAGGGTGCATTGCGCCAGAGTGCAAGTGGTGAAAAAATCTGTGCGATCACTGGGGACGCATCATGGAGGGACTATACCTTGACGCTTCGCGCCAGAAAATTGGGCGGCGAAGAAGGATTCCTCATTCTTTTTGAAACGATCGATGTGAATGCGCCAACTTGGTGGAACCTGGGTGGCTGGGGCAATTCAGAGCACGGCCTGCAAGGCGCGTTGCCGGAACACCACGTGCCCGGTTCGATTGAAACCGGGCGTTGGTACGACATTAAAATCGCACTTCATGGCGGCCGAGTCATGGCCTATCTGGATGGGAAGCTGATTCAGCAGGCGGAACGCAAGCCCGCCCCAACACTTTACTCAGTAGCCGGCCTGTCACAAGGGGACATGGTGCTGGATGTCGTGAATGTCTCATCCCAACCCCAGGAAACTGAGATCAATCTTCAAGGCGCTTCGGCTCTGGCCGACACCGCGCAAGAAACCGTCCTGACTTCCAGCAGCGCCGACGACGAGAATTCATTGGGAGAACCTCTCAAAGTGGCGCCCGTGACACGCGCCATTCCAGTCGCAGGATCGAAATTCGAGGAATTATTTCCACCCAATTCCCTCACCGTGATTCGCCTTAAGACTCGATGATGAAACCGCTCCGCACCCTCCGAAAAATCTTATGAGACTCAACCATTCACTTTTCCCCACCCTGGCCGCGAGCATGGCCTTGCTGGCCGCAAATCCCGCCGCCCGCGCGACCACTTTCACCATCGAGGCCGCGCAGGCCGGCGCCGCCATCAATCCTGCCATGTGGGGGATATTCTTTGAGGACATTAATTTCGGAACGGACGGCGGCCTTTACGCCGAGATGGTTAAAAACCGATCCTTTGAATTTCCCGACCCGATGATGGGTTGGATCAAAATAAGTCCCAGCCTGGCCAAAGGCGAACTTTCCGTGCGCGACGATGATCCCTTGACGCCGGGCAATCCCCACTACCTGCGCATTCACTCTGAAGGGTCGGCGCCGTTTGGGATTTCCAACCTCGGCTTCCGCGGCATGGGGGTGAGTCAAGACGAAACCTATAATTTTTCGATTGAAATCCGCGGTGTGGCCGGCGCGCCTGTTCTGGAGGTGCAATTGGTGGCAACGGACGGCAGCGTGCTGGACTCGGCCGCCCTCGAGAACTTTGGCGCTGCGTGGAAGCCCTATACACTTGTGCTGCATCCCAAAGACAGTGATGGGAGAGCGCGGTTGAATGTCCTTATGAAAGGCAAAGGAACGGTGGATTTGGACATGGTTTCATTATTCCCGGAACACACCTGGAAAAATCGTCCGGGCGGATTGCGCGCCGACATGGTGCAGATGCTGGCTGATCTAAAGCCCGGCTTCTTGCGTTTCCCCGGCGGTTGCATCGTGGAAGGCAGTCAACTGGACCGCCGCTACCAATGGAAGAACACTCTGGGGCCGGTCGGGGACCGCCCGCTCCTGATCAACCGCTGGAATTACGAGTTTGTCCACCGGCCGACCCCCGATTATTTCCAATCCTTCGGCCTCGGATTCTTTGAGTTCTTTCAATTGTGCGAAGACATCGGCGCCCAGCCGCTGCCCATTCTTAACTGCGGCATGGCCTGCCAGTTCAACTCGGGCGAATTGTGTCCGCTCGACCAGCTTGAGCCTTACATTCAGGACGCCTTGGACCTGATCGAATTCGCCAATGGACCGATGACCAGCGTCTGGGGCGCCAAACGGGCCGCGCTGGGCCACGCCGAACCGTTCCACATAAAAATGATGGGCGTGGGCAACGAGCAGTGGGGGCCGCAATACATTGAGCGCTACACCCGGTTCGCCGCTGTACTTAAAAAGGAGCATCCGGAAATTATGCTTGTCTCTGATGCCGGCCCGTCGCCCAACGACGAACGATTCCAATATCTCTGGCCCAAACTTGGCGAGTTGCACGCCGATATTGTGGATCAGCATTGTTACGACAATCCCGCCTGGTTTTTCAACAACACCCATCGCTACGACAGTTATGATCCCAACGGCCCCAAGGTGTTCATGGGAGAATACGCCGCCCAAAGTGTTGGCGTCGTCAGCCCCAAGAATCGCAACACGCTGGAATGCGCGCTGGCGGAAGCGGCCTACATGACCGGCCTGGAACGCAATGCCGCCGTCGTTCGCATGGCCTCCTACGCGCCTCTCTTCGGCAATGTGGAGGCCTGGCAATGGACCCCAAATTTAATCTGGATGGACAACCATCGAATTTACGGCACGCCCGATTATTACGCCCAACAACTCTTCAGCCGCAACCGCGGCGATTTCGTGCTGCCCGTTTCCAATGATGATTCTGCTGCGACGAATCTCTTTGCCTCTGCGGTCTGGGACAATCAATCGAAAGACGTCGTTCTCAAAGTTGTCAACGCCAACAGCCAGGCGACGTCCGCCGCCATTCATCTGAACGGAATCCCGGCCGGCGCGCAGAAAGCGCAAGCCACCATTCTCACGAGCGACAATACGGAGGACGAGAATTCCTTCGACCAGCCGCGGAAAGTCGCGCCGGTCACCGTTCCAATTGGAGAAGTCGAAGCCGCGTTTAACTACACTTTTAAAGCTAATTCCCTAACTGTGCTCAGAATCGGACCTGGTCACGATTGATTCCATTCGTGGCGGGACCTCCCACGACGAGCGGCAGCGGTTTCGTGCCGCCTGCATACGCCGTTGCGGTAGGACCCGCTTTCGAGGGATGCTAACGGCGGGTGGTGAAAACCGTATCATACCCCTCTCCATGGACTTGTTCCTTCATGGCCTTGGCGGCGAGCGCATACCCGCCATTGGAGCCATCCACAAAGTGAAAGTGCCGGTTGAGCCGATCAAAAACCAAACAAGTCAGCAGTGCAGAATCCGTAATATGCAGGCCATAATTTAATCGGCCCAGGGAGCGCTCCTCGCCCAAATACTTCTCGAATTTTTGCCGGTTTGCTGTGGAACAGGAAATGACCATCCGGATCATGTCATCAAATTTCTGGTGGTCCGTGTTCTGGATGAGAATCTTTTTGTAATTTCGCCAATCCACTCCGGCGAAGCGCATCCGTTTGCCAAAAAAAAAAGTGCCAAGGCGGTTTTGGAAAAGGAATAAGCGAAGGCAAAGCCACTGGATCCAAGCCGGACGGTAACCATGTTTGGCGTGGAGTTCGGCGCGCAAGGCCTTCTCATCTGACGTCAAGGTCAGTGTCGGCTCAGTCGCCGGACGAAAACCGGCGCTTTCGCCGAAGATGCTTTCGATTTTCGCGATGGCTTCCCGATAAACGTCACTTTTCGTGTGTTCGTTTCCGCGGTTCGCCTGAATCAGCAATGAAACGATCTCTCCCTTTTCGCTCCGCACCGGATTCCAGCGGCATTCCAACCCGGAAAAGTCGGCGTCGGTGACCGTTGGTTCGTCGGGCAATTCGTAGGAGTGACCATCGGGCGATTGTTTGACCAGTTGCTCGGCGCGGGAAAGTCCGCCGCCGGTGAAGACGGCCTGGGTGAAGTATTCGGATACAATCAGTTTGGCCACGCCCATGGAGAACCCGTCTGCGGTGACCCGTTCCACCGGGACAATGCCGACCCGGAGCGAGAGATCGAAAAACTTTTTCGCACGGTTTTTGGCGGCGTGAAGCACCTGCCTGGCGGCGGACAAAAGCGACGGAGGAATCAAGAAGGAAGCGCCGTCGCCTCCAAAGACGAATGGAAATTCAATGTTTCCGGCGGCATTGAGCAGGCCAATGATGGTCATGGCCCCCAGGACATTCACGTTTTTGTATTCGCCGGATTTGATGGCGGCGGTGGAGTTCACGACATCCGCGATGACGACGTGCCAATCACGCGGCGCGGGTCGGAAGTTCGCGGCCACGGTGACATCGCGATAATTTTTCAAGAGCGGAAGGTTCCTGAAAAAGTCGTCGTCGTTGGAATTTCGATCAGGCACCGGGGGGAATTTGAAAAGGTTCGGGATTACCACGCGCCGCAGCGGTGTCTCCTCCACCCGAGCAACCGGGCCGGAAGGAACAATAAGGCGTGGAGCAATGCGAAGATCGCTGCCATGACGAGGCCAAAAAGACGAAAAGGCAAGGACAACAGCCAAATAAGGGGAAAGAAAACCAAGGCGAGCAATGCCAGGGGCCAGCACAGCACGAATAGGATTAACCACAGAATAAAAAGCAGCAGGACTTTCATTTTCTTAGCCTTTCAATTCGTCGCCGGTCATTCAACACCGATTAACGACAATAACCCATTCGGGGCCGGGGATGTCAAACCTGAAGTTCAAAACCGAGCGGCATCGAGATTATGGCTGGCCTTTCGTATGATCGACTCGACCCGATCATGGTTCATTCCATCTTTTTCCACACCGTCCCGTTCGTGCTGTCCAGAGGGGGCACAATTCCAGGCGATGGATCACGCCTACGGTGAGCGAACGCGATAAAAGCGCTGCAGATCGTTCGTAGTCGGTTGCGAGGTAAACTGATACACCTCAGATGCAATGTTCGAGGCGGTGCCGACTACTGTCCAATTGCTCAACGGCAATGTCAGGTTGGTGGCCGATAGAACTATGAAGGAGTTGCTCGGACTGTTCGTAAAGACAAACTGCAAAACCCCCTTCGCCAACATCTGCACGCTGCCCAGGGCAGGTGGCGCAACGCCCACCGCCCCCACCTGCATAACAGAGATGGTCTGGCCCAGAACTGTGATATTGCCGACGCGGTTGGAAGTTGCGGCGGTAAAGGAAAAACTGACCACGCCATTGGTTATGCTGGCGATGGCCAGCCAGGGCTCGTTGCTGACGGGTGCGAACGGAGGAAGCAGATTCTCCGTGGAGGGGAGCACGGCGGGCAAAACATCATTGCCAGCGGTCAGACCTTCCGACTTGGCGGACGGGTCCACGAATGCATACGGCAGTTCTTTGATCGCGTTATTGCCGGAATCCGCCACATAGACATTTCCAGTGCCGTCCACCACCACACCGCCGGGTTCATCCAATCCCAACGTTTCCAAAGTGGTCACATTGCTGGTGGCCGCCGTCCACACCTTGATCGCTTGATTGTGGGTGTCGGCGATAAAGACATTGCCCGCGCCATCGACTGCCACTCCATAAGGATAAAGCAGCCCTGAGGAAACCAACGTGGTTACATGACGGGTGGCCGCCGTCCATACCTTGATCGCCTGATTGTGAGTGTCAGCGATGAAGACGTTGCCCGCGTGGTCCACGGCCACGCCAGAAGGGTAAGACAATCCCGAGGATACCAGTGTGGTCATATTGCTACTGGCAATCGTCCACATCTTGATCACGCTATTGAACGTGTCGGCAATATAAACATGGCCTGCGCCGTCCACCGCCACGCCCCCGGGCAGGTTTAGACCCGAAGACACCAGGGTTGTCATATTGCTGTTGGCGACAGACCACATCTTGATCGCACTGTTGAAGGTGTCAGCGATAAAAACGTTGCCCGCTGAATCCACCGCCACGCCCTGGGGCAGGTTTAGCCCGGACGACACCAAGGTTGTCAGGGCGTTATCGCTTGCCGTCCAAATTTTTACCGCGTTGTTGAAAGAGTCCGCGATGAACACATGGCCCAAGCCGTCCTCTGCCAAGCCCAAGGGAGAGTTTAACCCCGAGGACACTAGCGCGGTCACCAGCCCGCTCGCAACATAAGTGGAGCCGGCTTGCGTGACGGTGATCGTCTGCCCGCCGATGGTGAGTGTGCCGGAGCGCGTCGCTCCGGCATCGGCGTCGTAACTGAAAACTACAACCGCACTGCCAGTCCCGCTTTGATTGGCCGTGTTTAGGTGCAACCAAGCAGCATTGGCTGTGGCCGTCCAGATGCCGTTTTGCGGGACCACAGACAGCACGACACTGTCAATTCCCGCTGACGTTCCCTCCAATCGCGCGGTGACACCGAGGGAGAAGGTGGGAGCACCCTGCGTGACGGAAATGGATTGGCCGAGCAAATTGATGTGAGCCGTGCGGTTGAGGCCCGGATTGGCGGCAAAGGAAAAACTCACGACGCCGTTTGTGCTGCCAATTATGGTCAACCATGACTGGTCACTGGTGGGAGTGAACGGGCCAAGCAGATTCACCGTGATCGGCAACACCACTGGCAGTGCATCCTCGCCCGCGACCGCTCCTTCCGACCGGATGCTCGGATCCACGAAGGCATAAGGTAGTTCTTTAATCGCGTTGTTGGAGGTGTCTGCGATATAAACATTGCCCGCCCCGTCCACGGCCACGCCCTTGAGGCCATTGAGCCCGGAGGATACCAATGTGCTCAGAATATTGCTGGCTGCCGTCCACCTCTGCAGCACGTTATTGGAAGTGTCAGCGATATAGACATTGCCCGCCCCGTCCACAGCCACGCCGAAGGGATCCGATAATCCCGAGGACACAAGGGTCGTCACGCTGCGATTGGCTGCGGTCCACTGTTTGACGACGTTATTGCCGGAGTCGGCGATATAAACGTTGCCCGCATCATCCACCGCGAGCCCACTTGGATGCTGGAGGCCTGAGGACACCAAGGTGGTCAATTGACTAATCGCAGCGGTGTACTCCTTGACCGCGTTGTCACTGGAGTCGGCGACATAAACGTTACCCACGCCATCCAACGCCAGCCCGTAGAAATTGACGCCCGCGTTGGTCGTCAGTGTTATCAATGTGCTGACAATGTCGTTGGTTTCGGTCCACTTGTAGATAGCGTTGTCGCCGGAGTCGGCGATGTAGATGTTTCCCGCGCCATCCACCGCCACGCCATCGGGATCGTCCAAGCCGGCTACAGGCGTGGTAATGGTGTTGTTGGCCGCCGTCCACTCCTTGATCGCGTTGTTGCCGGAGTCGGCGATATAAACATTGCCCGCGCCATCCACAGCCACGCCGGTGGGAGCGTTCAGCCGGGAAGACACTAATTCGGTCACTGTTCCAGCCGCGACATAAGTTGAACCAGCCTGGGTAACTTTCAGAGTCAGGTCGGCGATGGTAATCGTGCCGGAGCGCGTCGCGCCCTCATTGGCGTCGTAGCTAAAGATCACATTCGTGCTGCCGACACCGCTTTGGTTTCCCGTGTTAAGATGCAACCAGGAGGAGTCGGCAGTGGCCGTCCATGCCAGAGTCTGAGTTGTAACACCGAGGACCACGCTATCGCTTCCCGCCTGCGGCCCCTCCACACGGACCGAGGTGCCAAGGGAGAAGGAGGGAGGACCCTGCGTGACAGAAATGGTTTGACCGAGCAAGTTGATGTGCGCCGTCCGGCTGAGACCTGCATTGGCGGAAAATGAAAAACTCACCACGCCGTTGGTGCTGCCACTGATGCTTAACCATGACTGGTCACTGGTGGGCTGGAACGGACCAAGCAAATTCTCTGTCGCCGGCAACACCACGGGCAACGCATCCTCGCCCGCGTCCGCACTTTCCAATCTGGCGGTTGGGTCCACGAAAGCATAAGGCAGCTCTTGGATCGAGTTGTGGTCGGAATTGACGAAATAGAGATTGCCCGAGGCGTCCACCGCCATGCCAGCGGCACTGACCCCTGAAACCACGGTGGTCACAGTGTTGTTGGTCGCCGACCACTTATCGATCCGACTATTGCCGCTATCGGCAATAAAAACATTCCCCGATTCGTCCACCGCCACGCCAGCGGGATCGTTTAGCCCCGATAACAGCGTCGTCACGGCGCCGTTTGCCGCCATCCACTCGTCAATCTGGTTGTTGTCTTCATCGTCAATATAGACGTTGCCCGCGCCGTCCACCGCCACGGCCACGGGATAGGCCAATCCTGAAGACACTAAGGTGATGACATTGCTGTTGGCCACCGTCCACTCTTCGACAGCGAAGTTATAACTGTCGGCGATATAGACATTGCCCGCGCCATCCACCGCCACGCCTTGAGGTTGGTTAAACCCAAATAGCACCAAGACGCTCAGATTGCTGTTGGCCGGGCTCCACTCCTTGATCCTGTTGGCTCCCGTATCCGCGATGTACACATTGTCCGCCGCATCCAATGCCACCCCAGCGGGGCCGTTTAGCCCGGAAGACACCAGGGTGGTCACGCTGTTGTCGGTCGCCGTCCACTTCTTGATTGCCTGATTGCCGGAGTCGGCGATGTAAACGTTGCCCGCGCCGTCCACCGCCAGATCATTAGGAAAAGACAATCCCGAAGCAACCAAGGTGGTTAGCGGTGCTGCCGTCACATAAGTTGAACCGGCCTGGGTAACAGTGAGTGTCTGGCCGGCAATGGTGAGAGTGCCGGAGCGCGTCTCGCCCAAGTTGGCATCGCAATTGAACGCCACGTTGGTGCTGCCCGTGCCGCTTTGATTGGCCGTGCTAAGGTGCAGCCAAGAGGCATTGGCCGTGGCCATCCAGGGAGTGGTCGCAGGCGTGACGGCGAGCACCACGCTATTGTTCCCCGCGTTTGGCCCGTTCAAAAGTGCAGCCGTGCCCAGGACATCCGTGGCGGCCAGTGTCGGCGCAATGCTTAATGCCAGCCACGCCAGCAGGATGATTATGCCACTGCAAGGGCGAATACCTAAGTGGTGATGAATGACACGCGGACGCCAGGAAGGAGTAGCTTTTTCAAAACATGAAAGATAAATCATAAGTGATCCCCTTTGAAGGTGCGGGGCTGAACCCTCGAAAACAATTAGGTGAATCCCTTATACGAATGGCGGAAGGCGGGCCCTCGCATTCTAGTCAAACATAGTGATTTTCTTTGGGCGCGCGAAGACTTGGCGTGATTCCAAACGAACGTTTGCAACCAATGCTTGACACTTTTCGCCCAGGCCGGGCCTCGGGGATTCGTTCACAATCCAGCCCTGCGGATGAACCGTTTTGGAATCACCGTCGGCGTTCGAACTGTAGTCTATGCTGAACGGGGTGAACTCCGAATCTGGAAAGACCTAATATGAAGATCGGGGATTTCCCTTAGTGTCTCAATGTGAAAAAAAGAAGAGCAGCAATAAAGGGAAACTCCAACAGCAAAACACATCCCGCGTCGCTCATCTTTTCTCACTATCGAAAACAAAAGACATTATGAATCACTCAATGCGACAGACCGGGCCGAATTTTTTCCTTCAACCATCAACCAATACGTTCGAGATGAAAGCAGTAGCTTCCGTCTGTGGCAAACTGCCCGGCCGTTTCATTTTCGCGGCGCTGTTGGCAGGACTGCTCCTGCTGGTGAGCGCGCCTTGGGCCCGCGCGGACCAAAATCCGCCGGGATGCACCGGTAGCGCCTTGGGCATTGTGCTCTATACAGATGCGCCCGACGTCCATATCGGGGACACGCTCAATTACAGTATCCTGGTGTTCAATGGAACAGACACTGGCCCGGTTGTCTGCAACGCCACGTCGATTCAGGCGTTCGTGGTCACGCCCGATGGCGTTTCGCACACGATCGCGCTAACGAACACTTCGTTGACCAGCGGACAAAAGAATTTTTATAGCAACATCGTCAGTTACGTCGTCCGTGCCCAGGACATTCTACCCAACCAAACCGTAGCCGCCACCGCCAGTGACGAAGGGGTTATTCACCAAAACATCAATAACAGCGAGGGTGGCGGCAACCAGGGCGTGAATACGCAAGTGAGCCTGCCGTGCATCCTGCTGACCATGCAATGTTTCGGCGGCGTCGGGCAAGGCGCCCCGATTACCTTTACTGGCACGGTCACCAATTGCGGCAACGATACACTCGTGGACGTCACGGTGACCAACTTCGACGACGCCGGTCAGCAGACCCGGGTGGCGTTCATGACCAACATTCTCGCCGGCCAGGTCGCCTCGTTCAGTGGAAGTTGGATTCCCTTGACTCCTTGCAATCCGAGCACCGTCACGCTGACGGTCCAAGCTGTTGATCAATTTACGACCTATCCCAAAACGGTGACCAGTTCCGTCACCAACACCTGCTCGGAGACTTTGACCGAGGGAATCGTCGTCACCAAAACGTGTCCGGTGGCACCGGTCGCGCCAGGCCAATTGCTCACTTTTTCAGGCAGCGTCAGCAACACCGGCAACGTGACGTTGACGAACATCATTGTCGTTAATAACCAACCCTCTCCCAACACGACCGTCTTCACTCTGGCTTCTTTGGCGCCGGGCGTCGTGGCCGATTTTACCGGCAGTTACACCGCCCCTGCCAGTTGCTCCGTGTCCGACACGCTGGCCGCCAGTGCGGCAACCATCTGCGGCGTGGCCGTCAACGATTCTGTCAGTGCGACCTGTCCGATCATCACGACGCCGCAAATCGCGGTCACTCAAAACTGTCCGGTCAATCCGGTGCTTCCGGGCGGTTTGCTCACTTACAGCGGCGCCGTCAGCAACCCGGGTGACATCATGCTCACCAACGTGGTAGTCCTGAATAATCTGACCGGGTCCACGCCAGTCTTCACGGCCGTCATGCTGCCGCCGGGGGCTGTCTCCAATTTCACCGGCAGCTATCTGGCGGCAACCGACTGCTCTTCCACCAGCACTTCGACCGCAACGGCCCAGAGTATATGTGGCGTCGCCGTCAGCAATGCTGCCAGCTCGATTTGTCCTATCACCTCGACGCCTGTCCTCGCTATTACCCAAGCCTGCCCGGTCAATCCGGTGATTCCCGGCGGTTTGCTCACTTACAGCGGCACGGTCAGCAATGCGGGCAACAGTACGATTACCAACGTGGTGGTGCTCAATAATTTGAGCGGACCCACGCCGGTCTTCACGGCGGCGACCATGGCTCCGGGCGCTGCCGCCAATTTCACCGGCAGCTATCTGGTGGCAGCGGACTGCTCTTCCGCCAGTACTTCGACCGCCACTGGCCGGAGTGTCTGCGGCGTGGCCGTCACCAGTTCGGCCAGCACAACCTGTCCGATCACCACGACGCCCGTCCTGGCTGTGACTGAAGTCTGCCCGGTCATTCCGCCGATTCCCGGAGGGCTGTTGACTTATAGCGGCACGGTCAAAAACACGGGTAACGTAACTATCACCAACGTAGTGGTCCTGAATACTTTGAGCGGGTCCACGCCAATCTTGTCAGTGGACACGCTCGCGCCCGGCGCTGTCGCCAATTTCACGGGCAGCTATGTGGCGCCGGCCGATTGCTCCTCCACGAGCACCTTGACTGCCACCGGCCAGAGCATCTGTGGCGTCCCCGTCGTGAACGCAGCCAGCGCGACTTGTCCGATCTCGACTGTGTCGCAAATCGCCATCACGCAAACTTGCCCGCCAATTACGACAGTTCCCGGTGAACTTCTGACTTACAGCGGCACAGTCAGCAACGCGGGCAACATTTTGCTCACCAACGTGGTCGTCCTGAACAATCGGAGCGGCTCCTCACCGGTCTTCACGGCGGCTTCCATGGAACCGGGCGTAGTCTCCAATTTCACCGGCAGCTATCTTGCGCCGGCCATTTGTTCCGACCCGAGCACCTCGACCGCCACCGCCCAGAGTATCTGTGGTGTGGCCGTCACCAATGCTGCCACCACGACTTGTCCCATCGGCACGACTCCAATCCTCGTGGTCACGGAAGTTTGTCCAGTCATTCCGGCAATTCCGGGCGCGCTGCTGACTTACAGCGGCACGGTCAGCAACGCGGGCAACATTACGCTGACGAATGTTATCGTCCTCAATAATCTGAGCGGCTCCACGGCGATTTTCACGACAGCAACGTTGGCTCCCGGCGTCGGAGCCAGTTTCACCGGCAGTTTTTTGGCGCCGGCCGACTGCTCCGTAACGAGCACGACAACAGCCACCGGCCGCAGCATCTGCGGTGTCTCCGTCACGAACGCGGCCAGTGCGACCTGTCCGATCGCCACGACACCAGTCCTGGCTGTGACTGAAGTCTGCCCGGTCATTCCGGTGATTCCTGGGGGGCTGTTGACTTATAGCGGCACCGTCAAGAACACAGGTAACGTAACTATCACCAACGTGGTGGTCCTGAATACTCTAAGCGGGTCCACGCCGATCTTGTCGGTGGCCACGCTCGCGCCCGGCGCTGTCGCCAATTTCACTGGCAGTTATCTGGCGCCGACTGACGCTTGCTCCAGCACGAGCACTTCGACCGCCACGGCCCAGAGCATATGTGGAGTCGCCGTCACCAATTCTGCCAGCGCAACTTGTCCGATCGTCACAATCCCAATTATCGCGGTCACCCAGTTTTGCCCGGTCAATCCCGTGATGCCCGGCGAGGTGGTGACTTACACCGGCACCGTCAGCAATGCAGGCAACATCGAGCTTAACAACGTGGAAGTGCTCAATAATCTGTCCGGATCCACGCCGGTCTTTACGGCGGCCTCCCTGCTGCCGGGCGCTGTGGCCGCTTACACGGGCAGCTATATAGCGCCGGCCAATTGCTCCGTCCCGAGCACCTCGACTGCCACCGGCCTGAGTCTCTGCGGCGTCTCCGTCACCAATTCTGCCAGCGCAACCTGTTCCATCAGCACGACGCCGCTGATCGCGGTCACGCTGGCCTGCCCGGTCAATCCGGTCAATTCAGGCGGTTTGCTCACTTACACCGGGACGGTCAGCAATTCAGGCAACATTACTCTCACGAATGTTGTCGTCCTTGATAATATGAGCGGAACCACGCCGGTCTTTACGATGGCCACGCTTGCACCCGGGGCCGTCGCCGATTTCAGCGGCAGTTATAAGGCGACGACCGAGTGCTCCAGCGCCAGCACGGCCACCGCCACCGGACGGAGCACCTGCGGGGTCGCCGTCAGCAGCACGGCCAGCACGACCTGTCCCATTCTGACCACGCCGGCCATCGTGGTGATGCAATTCTGTCCCGCCGACCTCCCCTTGCCCGGCGGCGTCCTGACTTACACCGGCATTGTCAGTAATGCCGGCAACATTCTCCTGACAAATATTATCGTAGTGGACAACCGGCCTGCTTCCAACACAGTGATATTTACCGCGGCCGCGCTGGCAGTCGGCGCGACGACGAACTTTACGGGCAGTTACGCGGTGCCTCTGAACTGTTGCACGGTGTGGAACACCCTCGAAGCCAGCGGCCAGGGCTGCTCTGGCGCCCCTGTCACCAACGAATCCACTGTCACTTGCAACGTCCTTACTGTGCCAACCATTGTCGTCACTAAAGAATGTCTATCGGGTCTTCTGAAACCGGGTGATCTCCTGACTTACGGCGGCACGGTCAGCAATTCGGGTAACATCGCCCTGATTAATGTGATCGTGGTGGATAACGAACCCTCCATCAATTCTCCCGTGTTGGGTCCCATTACCTTAGCGCCGGGCGAAGTCGCCAACTACAACGGCTCCTACATTGTGCCGCCAGACTTCTGCGGAGGTGACACTGTCACCGCGATCGGCACGGATATCTGCGGCTTCGTCACCACGAGCAACAAGATGACGACGATCTGCCCAATCACCACCGCTCCGGCCATTAATGTTACCAAAAACTGTCCGTTATTGCCCACTCCGCGCGGCGGCGTTTATACTTACACGGGCTCGGTCAGCAACACCGGGAATGTGACACTGGTCAAAGTCTTCGTGGTGGATAATCAGCCGACCAACAATACGCCCGTCATTGGACCCATCACCTTGACGCCGGGCGCTTCGGTTAATTTTACCAACAGCTACACTGCGCCGTCTTGCTGCTGCTTCATCCTGGACATCCTGACGGCCAACGGCCTGGACAACTGTTCTGGCGTGAATGTGACCGCCACAGGCGGGGCCGAATGTCCCTTGCTCGCCACGCCGTTGATCTCTGTCGCGGAACAATGTCCGGCGGGGACAGTGCCTGTGGGTGGATTGTATGAGTTTACGGGCTCCGTGATCAATATCGGCGAGGTCGTTTTGACGAATGTCAATGTGTACAGCAGCCTGCCGGTCTCCAACACTCTCGTCCTGGGGCCGGTTGATCTCGCTCCCGGCCAATCACAACAATTCACCGCCAGCTTCACAGTGTCTGCCGGAGAGGGAGCGCTCACGGTCACGGCCTTCGGGCAAGATACCTGCCAGGGAGCGATTGCGACCGCGTCCGCAAATTGTGCCGGCTCGATTGGCGAGCTTTCGATCGCCCCGGCCCCAGGTGCTTACAACGGTTTGTTCTTCGTGCCCGGCAACATACAGAACACCAGCTCAGGCTCCTTCACGTTCACCTTGGCGGCCAAAGGCGCTTACACTGCCTCCCTTTCCTCATTGGGCGTGAAGTATTCCACCAGCGGCAAGTTGAGTCCCGACGGCAAAGCCACTAACCACCTCACACTGCCCAGAACCAACGCCTTGACCGTGATGTGGGAGGTTCTCTTGGACGGCTCTGACACGGTCTCAGGCACCGTCAATAACAGCCAGTGGGTCTCAGGTTTGACAGGCTATCGCGCCGCCTTCGATGCGCGCACTAATCCTGCACCGCAAATGGGCAGATATACACTGGTCATTCCGGGCGCGCCTGGCGCAAGCAATTTGCCCACCGGAGACGGTTACGGTACTTTCACCATTGCTGGCGGTGGCGTAGTGACTTTCGCCGGCACGCTGGCCGACGGCACGGTGGTGGCCCAGTCTGTGGCCATATCGAAGTCCGGGCAGTGGCCGTTGTTTGTTTCACTCCAGGCTGGCGGCGGTTCTTTGTTGGGCTGGATGCAATTTGCCGACAATCCCAACGACGACGTGTCTGGGCAGCTAAATTGGTTCCGTCCGGCTATCAAAACGAGCAGGCTCTATCCCGGCGGCTTTGCCATGACCAGCGCCGCAGGCGGTTCGCTTTACCATGCGCCCGTGGGCAAGACCAGCCGGGTGCTTCAAATCACCAACGGCTTGGATATCCTGTTCGGAGGCGACCTGCCTGGGACTGTGACCAACGCCGTTACCCTCGAGCCGCCGAGCAAGGTCGTGAACGACGGCTCGAACAAGTTGACCCACACGTTTGCGCTGCCGACGGGACGGTTCACGGGCACGCTGGTCGATGCCGTCACAAAACAACATGTCACCTTTAACGGCGTCGTACAGCAGAAGGCGAACTATGCTTCCGGTTACTTCCTCGGCACCAATCAGAGCGGACGAGTCGTCCTTTCGCCCGCGCAGTAGAAAGCGGAACCCCATGTGCCCAACGAAGCCGATATAAGGACGATTATCCCAGCCGAAGGCGTGTTTCTTTGGCTGGGATTTCGACCAGAGAAATCACCGAAATTATGAAACAGGATTTAACACTGCGGAAAAGAACATCCACACGATTGACAGGCGCATTATGGATGGCAGCCATCTGTGTGGCGGCCCAGGCGCAGAGCGCGCCCAAACTGCAATTCGACCAAATACTCTATGACTTTGGCAAGACCTCGCAAGTCACCACCGTCTCCGGCGTCTTCAAGTTCAAGAATACCGGCGACGCCATCCTCAAATTGCAACCGCCCAAGCCGTCGTGCGGCTGCACGATCGCCGCATTGAAACCGGACACCCTCGTCCCGGGCGCAGCCGGCGAACTGAGTTTCACCCTGAATCTAGGCGTCTCACGAGCGTCCCTGGAGAAGCACATCACCGTCCAGTCGAACGACCCAAAGACGCCCGTCGTTTCCCTGGCCATCAAGGTGGATTACACGCCGCTCTACGAACTCACCCCGTTGATGCTTTCGCCGGCTTTGGCGTTCGGCGCCAATGAGACCAACCAAGTCACTACCTTGACCCGCACGGACGGGAAACCATTGCAGATCGCCAAGTTGGACACCTCCAAGCCTTGGATCACGGCGACAGTGGAACCGGGCACCCATGCCGATGAGGCCGCCGCGCACATTCGCGTCACCATTAAACGAGATGGGCCGCCCCGCCGTTTCAACGAATACGTGCATGTCTATGCCGGTGACCAAACAAATGCGCCGGTGGCGAGCATTTACCTCTACGGCGAAGTCATGGGCGAGGTAGCCCTTAGCCCGGAATCGTTGTACTGGAGCATTACAGGCGTGCCCCAAACGGCGGCGGCGGGCGCGGAAGCACAGATCACGCGTCGAGTGACGATTCGCTCGGCCAGTGGCCAGACGATTGAATTGAAGAATCCGCAGAGTACGATCAAGGGGATCAACGTCGAACTTGTGCCCAAAGAACCTGGCAAAGTCTATGAACTAATCGCCCGGTTGGATGATGTGCCAGCGGCCACCGTCGCCGGAAACGTGTCATTTGAAACCTCGGTGGCGTCGCAATCCAGGATAGTGCTGCCAGTCATCGTCAACGTCTTTAAACCGTGAGTGGTCGATGAGATGATAGAGTGATCGGCCAACAGAATCTTACCTAGTGGGCATTCTGCCTGCATATGTGATGTCATTGAAAAGGCTCAGAGTGAGTTCGAGTTGTCCAGCGGAGCGGAACGGTTTGACTGACTAGGACTGAGTGCGACCGGATCCCGCCAAGTGACGCTTGAAATCGGCACGGAATTGTCCGGAATTATCATGGAAATCAAGTACTTAGAGAGGAACCTTCCTCCGCTGTCACACACCGACTTTGCGCGGCTTGACTAACCTTGACTCGGTGCGACTGATCACCGGGGACGGCGCAAAAACAATGCCGAACTATCTGAAATTATCATGGAAATCAACGAGTTACGCAGATTCCACAACTTACCGCCGCAACAAGACAACGTGCCGCGTTTCAAGGGCCCGCCGCTCGCCCTAATCTTGCCTTTTTTCAAAGAACAGAACGCCTAAAGCGCCCAACAACTCCACCCTAACATACTTCGATGGGACTGCAAGTATAAATCACTTCATGAGCAGCACGTTATCGTCCGGTTAAAAGCCATTCAGTATCAACTGGTTAGAATAGCGAGGCGTTCCATTTTGTAACTCTGTTTTCGCAATCAGTTCTGCCAGAGACTGCCGCTCACGTTTCACGCCTCATCCGTGACCTCCGCACGTGGCCAGAACCCGACGTGTGATCTGGGCGATTTTGCGCCGGGCCTGCCCCCGGGCCTGCCTGGCCCGCCAGGCAGCGGGTAGCAGAAACCACGGGGTTTTGCGGTGGCGCAACCTCTCCAAGTTATCCTGCTCAACGCCCGAAGTGTTCAGCGCCGGTTCCAGTTCGGCCCACTGGACTGCCTCCAGTATTTCCGGCAGCGCCGTGTCGCGCGTCCGCTGCTGCGCGACGACGCGTTGAGCCAGTCGAAACAATTTCAAGGCCAGAGACTCCACGTGATCGCCATCTCGCGAATGTGTTCTCGGGTGTTGGTGAAAGGTGGAGAATCGTTCCGGAGTGACGGCAATTTTGACTTCGAACATATTCTGAATCCCCCAGCCGCCATCGCCCGACTTGCCGTATTCGGTCGGAAAGGGACGCTGCTTGAGACAATCGGTCCGATAAAGATTGCTGGCGGAACTGCCGAGAATGGCGCCCCACGTGTTGGTGGTGGTGAATAAAAACAGTTCTTTGGTGGTCAGCAATTGCGGCCGCTTTATTTTTAGATGGGTCAGGATTTCATCAATCGGCAAGTGGTCGTCCAGCGAGGGCTCTCCCGCCTCGTTGATGAACCCCGGCTTGCTGATCACCACGTCGCTTTGGAACGCCTCCGCCGTCTCCAAAAGATGTTCCAAGCCGCGCGGCGAAATGGAATCCGCGACGGTGGCGATGTAAAGATACTTGGCCCGGGCGTTTTGAATCCCAAAATTCCACGATTGGTACAATCCTGGCGGATGGCTCAGAAATCGGAGGCAAGGATGCCGCAGGCGCCGCCGGATAAGTTCGACGGTGTTGTCCTGGGAATAGCTGTCCACCAGCACCACTTCTTGCGCCAGTTCAATCCAGGCCTCCAGGCCTTGCAGATGGCCGGGAAGGAGGGCGCCGCAATCGCGTGTGGGGAGCAGCACGCTAATCGGGAGCATGACCTGGAATATGGAATGGCCACGCGGCCGCATTCAAGCTGGAGCGACCGCCCGCTGGTTCGCGTGAAAAGCGAATGGCCGGGTCCCGGACTTTGTTCCAAGAAAGATGAGGCATGGCCGGGCAAGTCTGCCCGTGAAAATTAACAGCGTCAATGAGATCGAATAAAATCGTCGGCGCCATGATAGAAAGGTATGGTTTGATGCTCCTTCACCGCTCAGGTCTAGTCGCAGATATCCGAGCCGGTAGCACAATCCAAGTCCTGCCTTTGGATCATATGCAGCGGGACAGCGGAGTTTTCGTCGGGCAAAATGAAACTATTTTGCTTGCCTCCCGGCCTTCGTCGCGCATCCTCGCAGCCAGTCAGACGAGAAATCTCAATGGTTGCTGTGAAATCACCCAGCGTCAGCGTTTTGATTCCGACCTACAATTACGCCTGCTTTTTGGCCGAGGCCATTGAATCGGTGCTCATGCAGGACTTCCGCGATTTCGAGTTGCTCATTGTGGACGATTGTTCCGCCGACCACACCGCCGAGGTCGTCAAACCTTTTTGCTCCCGCGACGCCCGGGTGCGTTTCAGCGCCAATTCCATCAATTTGGGAATGGTCAACAATTGGAATCACTGCCTGCGGCAGGCCAGGGGCGAATACATAAAGTTTCTCTTCGGGGACGACAAATTGTCCGATCCCAAGGCGCTGGGCAAGATGATCGCGCTGCTGCGGAAAAATCCCTCCGCGGTGCTGGCGGCCTCGGCGCGGACGATTCTGGATGAAAAATCCAGCGTGATCGATGTTTGGCGACCCCTGCGGGATGGGTGCCATAACGGACGTGAAATTATTGAGGCATGTCTCATCGAGTACGGAAATCTGATCGGGGAGCCCTCATCGGTGCTGTTTCGCAAGAGTGCGGCCCAACGCGGTTTTGACGCAAAGCTCGTGCAGATCGTGGACGTCGAAATGTGGTTTCATTTACTGGAGAACGGGAATCTTGCCTACACCCGTGAACCGCTCTGCGCCTTTCGCCAGCACGCGCAGCAACGGAGCGCGTTCAATAGCATGACCGGTCGGGCGTGGAAGGAACACGCGCTCTTTTTTGCCAGTTACGCAGCCACGCCGTGGCTTTCACGAAAAGCCCGTTTTGCCTGCCTCTTTGCGTTGCGCCGGTCGTTGCGGAAACACCCCGACGAGGCCAATCCAGAAATGTTCGAACAGGAGCGGCGCCTCTCCAGCCACTCGGGCAAAGGTTGGTATCTTTTCTACTGGTTCTGTTATAGATTGGGCCGTCCCTTTCAGAATCTCGATCACTCGATCAGAAAGCGCGTCACTCGCTGGCTCGCGGCGTCAAACAGCAGGTCGAAAACTTCATGCGCGCACTGTTCGGCCGCAATGGTACAGGCGGCACAAGCTTCTTCTGCCAGACCGGTCCGCCTTCCTGGGGAGCTTGACGTCATTTCCCAACCGGGACCTCGTCAGCCGGCAAAAAGCCAGATTATCCACAGGCTTTTATGAGCTTGGGTGCGCATTTACGTCGAGCAGCGCGCAGCTTGCGTGCGCGGTTTTCGCCTCCCGTTTCGAGCGATATCGCCATGCTCAGCCAGGAAATAGCCGTCTTACGCGCAGAAATAGCGCGATTGCGCGCGGTGCAAGAACCCTCAGCCGCCAGCGGCCTGAACGACCGCATAAGACAGCTTGAAATCCTATTGACGGAACATTCGAAAACCGATTCGGACAGTCTGGCACAAATTTGTTTTCCTTCTCCAGCCATTAGCGTAGTGATGCCGACATGGAATCGGGCGAAAGTCATTTCCGATGCCATTGCCAGTGTTCAGGCCCAGCTTTTCACGGACTGGGAACTGATTATTATTGACGACGGCAGCACGGACAACACAGCCGATGTCGTTGCGACTTTCGCTGGCGACCGGCGCATTCGTTACGTCAAGCAGCCTCATGCCGGCGCGGCGCAGGCACGCAATCACGGGTTGCGTCTAGCACAGGGGAGTCTCATCGCCTATCTGGACAGCGACAATCTATGGTACCCGGGTTTTCTAGCGGCGGCTGTCAATGCCTTGGCGGCTGATCCCGCGACCGATTCCGTTTATGGGGCCTTGATTACCGAGGCTCACGGTGAAGACCAGCGCATCCTGTTCAAGCTTTTTGATCGCACAGAACTTGTTAAAGAAAACTTCATCGACATCAATACTTTCGTGCATCGTCGCAGCCTTGTGGATACCTGCGGCGAATTTGATGAAACGCTGGATCGTCTGATCGATTGGGATCTGATTCTGCGTTATACGCAACATAAGCCGGCCCGCCGCTTGCCGGTGCTGGCCGCGCGCTATCGCGCGCTTGATGAGCATCGCATCACTAACAATGCTGTCTGTGGCATCAACTACTTTCGGGTGCGGCAGAAATGGAGAAAAACACCCAACCTGTCCCGACCACTGCGGGTCCTGTATTTGCTCTGGCACTACCCGCAACTGAGCGAGACTTACATTGAGTCGGAAATCCTCTGCATGAAGCGCTGGGGCGTGCATATCGAAGTGTGGTCCAGATGTGAGGTGGCGACCCCTTACGAAGCATCGGTACCGGTGCATAGGGGAAGCATCGCGGAGGCCATTGCCTCGTGCCGGCCTGACATTCTCCATGTCCATTGGACCAATATTGCAATCGAAGAGGGCGAGCAATTGCTTGCCAGCGGCCTTCCATTTACAGTGCGTGGGCATGGATTCGAATTTACCGACAAAGCAATCCATAAGCTTCTGACCTTGCCTGCATTACGGCGGGCTTTCGTTTTTCCTCACCAAGTGGCGGGTTTTTCAAACGAGCCACGATTGACCCCCATGGCATCCGCATTTGACACTTCATTATTTCGTCCGGAACCAAATAAGGACCGGCATCTGGTCATTCGCACTGGCGCTGCTTTGGCCAGCAAGGACCTGGAGTTGTTTTTTGATGTTGCCAAGCGCCTGCCCGATTATCGTTTTGTGCTGGCAGTCGTGGAGTGCCTGAATCAGAAACCATACATGGAGGAGCTGATCAAAACCTGGAAACGAACCAAATCGCCCGCGGAATTAATGCTCAATGTTCCTCGGGACAAATTGGCGCCGCTGGTCCATCGCGCCGGTTTCTACCTTCACACCATGACCCCATCGGACCAGCCCGGCGGGACCCCGATCGGCATGCCCATTTCAATCGCGGAAGCCATGGCCACGGGAGCTCATGCATTGGTGCGTGACGTGCCGCCGCTCAATTCTTATTTTGGCCACGTAGCAAGCGTTTATCGTAATGCAGAGCACGCGGCCAAATTGATCGCCGAAACTGCAGCGTGGCCGGAAACCAAATGGAAACAGGCATGGACAAAATCGGTTGACCATGCCTTCATGAAGCAGGCGGACGAGATCGTGCTACAGCCGTTGTTCGACGAATGGTGCGACATCTGTCAGCCGCCGTGAAACCGCGGGTTGGTATTGCAAGATAGCGAGAAGTGTTTTTCATTCGCTGCTCAGGTTGCGAAAAACCTCGACCGGAAATCTTCTGGCTTCCTGCGCCGATGAAAAAAGCTGCCGGTCCAGGTTTTGAAACGCGGGATCCTGCGCGACTTCCCGCGCCACGTCGCTGGTGCGCTCTAGAACAATCAGATTTGCGCCCGAAGCGCGGAGGCTGGCTGGCGAGGGTTGGCTCTCACCTCCATACCAGGGTTGGTTGATGAGAAACGCCAGGTAAAGGCCCGTGCGTCCCCCCGGTAACGAGGCGTTGCCGGCAATAGTGCCCGCAAGGTGTGCGTCGGAGAATCGTCTGGCCAATTGCCAGGCGCATTCGCCCGCCGTCCGATCTGGAGCGGGATCCAGGGCGTTTCGATACCCAGCGGGGACGACAAACGCCAGGGACAACAGGAACAGGCTGTGGCGTTTGATCCAAGCTGGGAGCCATTGGCCCTGGATGGCCAGCCATTCGGCGGCTGCCACAAAAAGGAACGGGAAGGTGACGTAAAAGTAACGGCGATCCTGAACCAATAGATAATTCGGCAGGTAAAGCCCGCCGACAACGGCAATCGGCAGCATCGCCCGCCAAAATCGTCCCGGCAAATCGCCCCGACGCCAAGGGTGGCACCAACTCCAGACCGTCGCCGCCAGCAACACGGGAAAACCAAGAAATAGGTTTGTCAACATGGTCACCACCTTTGGAACCGTGTACAAAATGGTGAAGATTTGAAATAAGGCGTTGTCAAGACTTCCGATAGGCGACCAGTCCGGCGGCGACATATCTATATCCTCCCAGTTCGTGATGCGGCCGGGTTCCGGTTTGGCATAACCGTCATCAAAGGCAAAGTTGCGCTTGATCTCCGGGGGGCCGATCAGGGTGTGGTTGTAGCGCGCGCTCCGGGAAAAAGTCAGCTCACCGCATTTCACCGAAATCACGCCAATCCACGGACTGACGACGAGGGCAATTCCGGCGAAGGTAAGGGCCACGCTGCGGACAATCAGTCTCCAATCTCGCTTCTGATCCCGATACCGGAGCGCGGCGAGGCCGATTGAAGTCAGCACGGCCATCGGCAGGTACACGGATTTGTCCAGGTAGGCTATGCCCCAACATAACCCGCAAACGAACGCGGCCCGGGGCGCGCTCACCCAAAACGTGCTGACGGTTTCGGCCAACGCGAATCCCGCCAGCCCGGCTCCCATCAAATCGGGCGTTATGTTTTCGACTGACCAGGGAATGGAAATAAGTGCCGCCGTCCATAATCCCCATAACAGGACGGATTGAGAAACGCCAAAACGATTCAGGACTCGCCAGGTGCCGCCCAAAAAAACGACGCCCGAGACCGCCATAACGATGCGCGCCGCCACCAACGGCGACAGCCCCAGCTTTAAGACAGGGACTAGGAGCCAGCTTAGCAGCGGCGACCAATAGCCCGAAATGGCCAGCCTGGTATTTCCCGCGCCATAGTAAGAAGCAATGCGGAGATACGAAATGGCGTCAGGATTGAGCGCGTGGCGGTACCTCCACGCCGCCAGGGCCAAACCGATGGCCTGAAAAACAAACACTTCCAGGATACGCCGCCGCCATGCCCGGCATTCTGGCCCATTGTTTTCTTCAGCCGGCCTCCGCGCCTTCCCGGTCTGTCTCGAAAAGTTGGTGGAATCCGGTTTCGAGGCCATACTTTGATATTAAGAAAGGGAAACCGGCTGGCAAGAGCTTTGCTGAAGCGAGATGCGACCAAGCGATGCACTTCGATGGTCAATCCAATTCAAAGACCTTGCACCTGTAGTGTCATTAGGTTTGGCAAGCGAAAATCCGAAAGCAAAAAATCTCGCGAAAGAATGCAAAGACCTCCTTCTCCCAATGGGGCTTTCCGAATTCCTAGCCCTCGGAGGTGAAAACGGAAAATAATTTCCCTCCTCAGCTAGATCCTCGTTTTGCGAGAACTTTGAATTGATGAACACCAAAGATTTTTTCAGACTTGGTGTGCCGCTCGGCGAGGCGAAGAGAGGGGCGACGGATTTTGTAGCAAAACTCATCATGGACGGCCGGTATGATCCTGTTGATCTTCGCGTGAAACATGTTACACTCAGCTTATGAAAACGATTACGATTCGCGATTTGCGCCAGCGCTGGCCGGAAGCGGAAGCCGCCTTGCAGGTGGAGGATGAAATCCTCATCACGCGCGATTCCAAACCCGTGGCCAAACTCGTCCGTTTCGTCCCGCCCAAAACAAAACGCAAGCGTTGGAATCCTGAGCAACATGCTGCAAGAATCAGAAAGATTTTCGGCGGCAAAGTTTTTCCCTCGATTGACCAAGATCTCGCGGAAGCCCGGGCGGACCGCAAGTTATGATCTATCTTGACACCAGTTGTCTGGTCAAGATCGTGCGCCCAGAGACCGGGAGCGCGCATGTCCGCACGGCTATAGCCGCTGAATCCGAGGTCGTCATTTCTGTCCTGGCAGAGTTGGAAACTTTGGTGCAGATCAAAGCCGGCTGGACCGGAGGAACATATGCGAGATCGCAGTGGCGCAAGCTTGAGCTGGAACTGGGATTGTTGCGGAACCAACCTCCTTTCGAGTTCATGCTTTTGCCGGCCCGGACATTCCAGACAGCCTTGCGCCAGCACCGCAATTCGGGCGACTTGCATTGCCGCTCGTTGGATCGATTGCACCTCGCCGCCATGGAAGAATTGAAAATTTCACGCCTGATGACCCACGATGAGAATCAGGCCCAGGCCGCCATGGAAGCGGGCTTCAAAGTTGTTCGGCCGGGTCGTGATTGAAACCGCGCCCAGGCTTTTCCGCTTTTTATAAACACCAAAGATTTTCTCAGACTCGGCGTACCGCGGAGGGAGGCTACGTGGCGAACGACCGAAAGATTGACTCAAGAATCCCCAACCTCGCGCCTGGAGGCCTTTTTGTCAGCGCGATGGGACTTGTCAGCAAGCATCCGCGCTTTGGCCCGACGGCTCCTCTTGCGCTTCTGCCGGCGGATTTTCTCGATTCGGGACACCTCCGCCGCCACTTGCCCGGTCTGTTTCGCTTCAATTTTGTCGAGCAATATTCGCCGGGCAATAAGCCGATTGAGTCCCTGCTGACGGGTCGTCTGACATTTCACTTGCAGGCCGGTTGGCCGATGCATCAACATCACGCACGTCGCCGATTTATTCACATTTTGGCCTCCATGCCCTCCCGATCTCACAAAAGTTTCTTCAATATCCGACTCACGCACCCCCAAGGCGGCCATCCGCTGGGCGAGTTGTTGAGCCTTGTCCGGGTTCACGGGAAATGCGGTCATCGCCGCAGTTTAGTCGAGCCGATTGAGAATCTCAAGGAGGTCTCTCCGTCGACGCTGGTCCCTTGGACATTTCTGATTTGGAGCTTGTGTGTGGGTTTCGGACGAGGCTTAAAACTGATTCATTCGTGGGCCGTTACGCCTTATCCGCAAGATGATCGGCTCGGCGGGAACAGTTGCCCATTTTCTTTGCCATAAGACTTGCAATGAATGCCTTTATGGTAAATTGAACTCATTCACGTTACGAACCCGCATCCAAACTGGACGCTTTTAAGGAAATAGCATGGCGATTCGTCTAACGATTGACGGTACGGTCGCGGAAGCAAAACCCGAGGAACGCCTGCTCAATCTCCTGGAACGCACGGGCACTGAGATTCCTCATGTGTGTTATCACCCCCAACTTGGTCCGATTCAGACCTGCGACACCTGCATGGTCGAGGTGGATGGACAACTCGTGCGGGCCTGCGCGACCCTGACAAAGCCTGGGATGAAGGTTTCGACGAAGTCGGCCCGCGCAGTCGCTGCCCAGCGGGAGGCGTTTGACCGGATACTCGGCGACCACATGCTGTACTGTACCGTTTGCGACAATAATAACGGCAATTGCACGGTCCATAACACCACGAAACTTCTCGCCGTCGAACATCAAAAAATCCCTTTCAAAACAAAACCTTACGAAGTGGATTCGAGCAATCCGTTTTATCGCTACGATCCCGACCAGTGCATTCTTTGCGGTCGCTGCGTGGAAGCCTGCCAAAACGTGGAGGTCAACGAGACTTTGTCGATTCGCTGGGATGATCCTCATCCCCGCGTATTGTGGGATGGTGGAGCGAAGATTGGCGAGTCGAGCTGCGTTTCCTGCGGTCATTGCGTCACCGTTTGCCCCTGCAACGCGCTTATGGAGACGTCCATGCTCGGCCACGCGGGATTCCTTACCCGCATCCCGAAGCGCGCCTTGAACGGCATGATTGATCTGGTCAAGGCCGTCGAACCGGTCACAGGTTACGGCGCGATTCTGAAAATTTCCGAGGCCGAATCGGCCCTGCGCAAGTATCGCATCCGTCAAACCAAAACCGTATGCACCTATTGTGGCGTTGGATGCAGTTTTAATATTTGGACGAAGGACCGGCACATTTTGAAAGTGGAGCCTTTGGAAGGACCGGCCAACGGCATTTCCACCTGTATCAAAGGAAAATTTGCGTGGGATTTTGTCAACAGTTCCGACCGGCTGACCAGGCCGCTCATCCGGGAAGGAGGCAAGTTTCGCGAAGCGACTTGGGACGAGGCCCTGAATCTGGTTGCCAGCCGAATGACCGAAATCAAAGCCGCAAATGGACCCGACGCGCTCGCGTTCATCTCTTCGTCCAAATGCACGAATGAGGAGAGCTATCTCATGCAAAAACTGGCGCGCGGCGTCATAGGCACAAATAACATGGACAACTGCTCCCGTTATTGCCAATCGCCGGCGACCGTGGGTCTCTGGCGAACCGTCGGTTATGGCGGCGATTCCGGGTCGATTACTGACATCGCGCAGGCAAGCCTCGTGATCATAATCGGAAGCAACACAGCGGAGAGCCATCCCGTTTTGGCAACTCGGGTGAAACGATCCCACAAATTGCATGGCCAAAAACTCATCGTTTTTGATCTGCGCGAAAACGAAATGGCCAGACGCGCCGATGTTTTTCTCCGCCCCAAGCCTGGAACCGACCTGGTGTGGCTCTCGGCCGTCAGCAGGTACATTCTCGATAATGGGCTGGCCAAGACGTCATTTTTGGAAAAGTGGGTGAATGGATTGGAAGAATACAAAAAGAGCCTTGAACCATTCACGATGGAGTTTGCAGCGGAGAAGTGCGGGCTGCCAATCGAGACCTTGAAGAACGTCGCGCGAATGATTGCGGAAGCGGAGGGCGTCTGCATTCTCTGGGCCATGGGCGTCACACAACATACCATGGGTTCAGATACTTCGACGGCGATCTCCAACCTGTTGCTGGTCACAGGCAATTATATGCGGCCGGGCACGGGCGCCTACCCGTTGCGCGGACACAACAACGTCCAGGGCGCGAGTGACCACGGGGCGATGCCAAATAATTTCCCCGGCTACCAATCCGTGGATGATCCCGAAGTGCGGGCGCGCTTTGAAGCAGGTTGGAACGTCAAGCTGCCCACCGCCAAAGGACTGGATAATCACGAAATGATCGATGCCATTCACGAGGGCAAACTCAAGGCCATGTATTTATTCGGCGAGGAAATCAGCCTGGTGGACTCAAATTCAAATTATGTCGATGGCGCCCTGGCCAAGCTTGAGTTTTTTGTCGTGCAAGAGATTTTCTTCAGCAATACCTGCCGGTTTGCGGACATCGTACTGCCCGCCAGCCCCAGCCTCGAAAAGGAAGGAACCTTTACCAGCACGGAACGACGCATCCAAAGGCTCTATCAGGTTTTCGAGCCGTTGCAGGGAAGCCGGCCCGACTGGCAAATCATCCAGGAGGTGGCCAATCATCTCGGCGCCAACTGGCATTACAAGCATCCGTCTGAGATCTATCGCGAGATCGCTTCGCTGACCCCCATGTTTGCAGGCGTGACCTACGAGCGGCTCGAGGGTTATAAATCGCTCCAGTGGCCGGTCGCCGCGGACGGAACCGATGAACCGCTGCTTTATACGAAGCGTTTCAACTTTCCGGATGGAAAAGCCCGGTTATTCCCTCTCGTTCTTTCGGAGCCAACCGACCAACCGAATCAGGAATTTGATTTGCACCTGAACAATGGCCGGCTCCTGGAGCACTTCCACGAAGGCAATCTGACTTACCGCAGCGAAGGGATTCGCGAGAAAACGCCGGATACATTCGTCGAAGTCTCACCGGAACTTGCCTCTGAACGTGGAATCCAGAGCGGCACCTGGGTCCAACTCATCTCGCGATATGGCAAACTTCGGGTGCGCGCAGTGGTGACTGACCGCGTACATGGGCGGGAGCTTTACATGCCGATGAACTCCACGGAAACGCCCGTGAACAAGCTCACCGGCAGCCATGTGGACAAGATAACTCACACACCAGCCTACAAGGAAACCTCAGTCAACATGCGGGTGCTTCCCGAATCGGGTGAGAATCCGCTGCCGCGCATCAATTCACGCTTCGGTCATCCGACGCCCAAGAAAGGCGTCGAAGTAGAGCAGAAATGGAAGCGCCCAGATTATCGAATTCCAGGAAGCCAGCTTATTCAAAATCACGCAACGAGAACAGGCGCGAACGGAGACTGACAAAGACCATCGCCACAATCACCGACCCGCTATCAAATATGTCCAAACCCATCCCTTTGGAATTACCGCCGAGCGGTCCGCGCGCGGAATTACAAGCTCGGTTGCAAAATGCGCCCCTCGAGCATGCCAAAGTATTTCACTTGTTCGTAGTTTTTGAGTTCGTTTGGAATTCTACCAACCCTTTAAGTGCATCCAGGATGGCCTGTTGGACGGCTGGCTGAGCGAGGTTGCCCAAATGACCTCCGTGCTCAAATAGTGCCACTTGCGCAGGAGCGAAGGTGGACTCGATCCACGCCAAGTCCTCTTTCGCCAGGAATAAATCGTTCCGGTTCGCGATGACCCGGATATTTTGATTCCTCTGTAGCGCGGCGGTATAGGTGCGCAGATCGGTGCCTTTCTCCACTGTTTCCGAATCCGAGAGATCGATGCCCCTGGCCTTGTCATAGGGGCTGGCAAACTTTTGAATATAATCCCAAAGTGAGTACTGCATGATTTCGTTGTAAGCGGCCCAACGTTTTGACTTTTTGAGCGGTTGCTGCAAGACGCCTTGATTGTGCCGAATTTGGCTGCTGAAAATAAGGTCGCGCAAGGTCAAGCGGAAGGCCAGGCCGATCAAGAACCTGCTTTCAATCGCGTTGAATGGCAACGCTGTCCGCTGCTGCGGAGGCTCCTCGCTCACCGCCACTACCTTAAGCAGCGTGTTTTCGATGTTGGCGGTGCGCTCTTCAGCGGGCCACGCCATGGGTGCCTGGTAAAACTGGTCCACATTGGTCACGCAATAGCGCAATCGCACCGGGGCATCGATGGCGACGTAACGCTCGAATTTGAGCAAGGGAGACTCATTGGTCGCCGCTTGCGCCGCGATGAACAAGGTCTGGAAGCCGCCCATGGAGTAACCCATCAGCGCCTTGGCCCCCAGGCGATGCGGATATGATTCCTCCAAACGCCGGTCAATCTCGGTCAGAGCGACATGCACGTCGTGGATGCCAACGGGGGGATAGGCTGGAAGATCCGTTGTCGAAGCGTGCTCCATGAACTCGGGATGAAACGAGCTGCTGATGCAAACGGCGGAATACCCATTCTTGTAAAGAAGTTCGGCCAGCGCCATCTCATTGCCCGCCAAACGATGGGCGCCCAGACCCGGAACCATGTACACGACAGGGGCGCGGCCCGGTTGGAGCCAGTATGTAAAATCAAGTTTCTTTCCGGTGGCGGGGATGAGGACCGAGCGCGTCCTGGCCCAGGCCGGAAACTCGGCGTTTGTGTAATTGACAAAGACGGATTGGAGCGTCTCCAGCGTCGGTTCATCCTGGTTGCCAATCACACTCATGTCCACCTTCCGGTTTTCCTTGGCGAAGCTCCACGCGTATTCCAGGATGGAGTACGGGTCCGCCTGGGCCTGGCTGAAGCAGACGTACCCCTCCACCGTGTCCGTGAGATCATTGACCGTGATCCCCGGACTGATGAACTCGTAGGGGTAGAAGTAAAACATCGGGTTGGCCGCGGTGTCGCCGGCCAAGCCAACGCCATCCCGCTCGTCACTGGGTCCGTAAACGGGCAGCATGAGATAGAACCCCGGCATCCAGCCCCATTTCTGGAAGGTCTGGCCAAAACTCGCGTCGTGCTTCGGGATGCCCCAGTGCGTCGCCACGTCGAAGAAACCGCCCAGGCCGATTATTGTGTTGCATAGACACCGCTCCGTTTCTTCACCCGCTCCGGCCCAGTTTCCTTGCAATAGATTGTTGGCGAGTCGGTCCGGATAGGTCATGTTTATGCCCATTTTCCCAATCCCCGTCCGCACGGGCTTGACTACGACGCGTCGATATCCCCTGGAGAAAGGCCTCACCACTGAAGTTAGTAATCCCTTGTTGAACCCCCACATGGCCCGATTGAAGGACTCGATGGGGTCGTTGAGTCCGGCAGGAAGGATGATGGAATCATTGGCCAGGCTTGGCGGAGACGCGTTGGTCGCTGCCGACGCCACGGGCTCCGCCAGTGCGGAATCAAACACAAGGAAGGTCAAGACAGCAAAAAGCGGCAGTTTACATCGGGTGATCATGTGTGATTGGGGATGATTGTTTGTCGTTCCAGCCGCCGCCCAGGGCTTTGTAAAGAGAGACGACGGCAAGCTGCTGATCTCGCTGGGTGCGAGCCAGATAAAGTTGGGCCGGGAAAAGTTGTTGTTGGGCTTCGAGAACTTCGTAATAACTGGCTTTGCCGGCAAGGTATCGTTCGGTGGAAATTTTGACTGCCTTCTCCAGTGCAGCCACTTCGCGAGTTTGTAGTTCGCCAATCTCGCCGAGTCTTTCGCGGAGGACCAATGCGTCGGACACGTCGCGCAAGGCGATAAGGATAGTTTTCTGGAAACGAAGCGTCGCTTCGTCGCGGGCGGCTTTGGCCTGGCGATATTGGCCGACCAGCCGGCCTCCTTCAAAAAGCGGTCCAGTTCCTTCGGCCGCAATGCCCCACGCATTGGCGCCGCCCAAGGTAAAGGCAGACAATTCAGGGCTGATTTTTCCAAGCATCGCTGTCAAGCCTATCCTAGGGAAGAAATCCGCCACGGACTCGCCAATCTGAGCGTTGGCCGAGCGCAGTAGTTGCTCGGTTTCGCGCACATCCGGCCGGCGCTCCAACAAGGCGGAGGGCAGCCCAGCCGGAATTTGTGGCGGCAGCGCCACCAGTAACGCGCTGCTGCGGCTGATAGGACCAGGATTTCGGCCCAACAATATAGAAAGCTCATTCTCCGTGAAGGAAATTTGGTCCCGGATGCTCGGTATCGCGGCCATCGCATCGTCCAAAGCCGCTTCGGCGCGCGACATTTCCAACTCTGATGCCGTGCCGCCTTCAGCGCGTTGGGTGAAGATTTTCAAACTCTCGCCAAATGAGTTGGTGGTGCGCATGGTGATCTCCAACTCCTGGTCCAACTCCAATAATTCCAAATAATCCGTGGCCACATCGCTCAACAGACTCAACCTCACGCCGCGGCGCGCTTCTTCCGAGGCGAGGAGCTGTGCCCGGGCTGACTCGTTCAGCCGGCGGACACGGCCCCACAAGTCCACCTCCCAAAACGCATTCAGCGTGGCCACGGCGGAACCGGCGGTCACTCCGTTGTTCGGGAAAGCGGAGCCAAACAAATCATTACGCCCCTGACTGGCAGTGCCGTTGTAATCCACGCGGGGAACGAATTGCGCCCTGGCCTGCATGGCGAGCGCCCTGGCTTGTCCCACGCGGGCGAAAGCAATTCGTAGATCGTAATTGTTCGTGAACGCCTCGCGGACCAATCCTTGGAGAATATTGTCCTGATAGACTTGCCACCAATTCAGGTCGGCAAAGGAACTGTTGGTGGGCGCGTTGTCATCACGAAAGGCTCCCGGAGAATCAATGGCTGGCCGCTTGTAATTGGGGCCAACGGCGCAACCCGCCAGCAAAGCCGCATAGAGCATCCATTGCAGGCAGCCGGATTGGCGGCTCTTGCCTGGGAAACTCATGGAGCCCCCTCTCCAACGGGGGCGCCGCCCGGATTTTGGGCGGCTTTGGATTCCGTTTGTCGGCGGCGACTGGCAATACTTTCAACCAGGTAAAACGTCACTGGAATCAGGCAGACGGCCACGCAGGTTGCAGCCAACATGCCGCCGATGACGACTGTGCCAAGAATGCGCCGCGAGACAGCCCCAGCCCCGCTGGCGAACCATAATGGCAAGGAGCCGAAAATAAAGGCGAAGGAAGTCATTAAGATCGGTCGCAAGCGAAGGCGGGCGCCGGTCAGGGTCGCTTCAATGAGCGGCTTGCCCTTTTCGTATTCCAACCGGGCAAACTCAACAATGAGAATGGCATTCTTGGCTGCCAATCCGATGAGCATGACCAAACCGATTTGCGCAAAAACATTGTTGACCATTTGCCGTGACAGAAGGGCGGCAAAAGCGCCGAACACGGCGATAGGAGTCCCCAGCAAGACGCTGAAAGGCAGCGACCAGCTTTCATACAGCGCCGCCAGAATCAAAAAGACGAAAAGGAAGGAGAGAGCGAATATCGCCGCCGGCGAAACGCCCTGGGCCGCCTTCTGCTCCTGAAACGACATCCCAATGTAATCGTATCCCATCTCCGGCGGCATAGTCTGGGCGAACACTTCCTCCAAGGCTTTGGTGGCCTGGGCGGAACTATAACCGGGCGCCGCCGTGCCGTTGATCTGCGCCGAACGATACAGATTGTACCTCATCGTGAATTCCGGTCCGGAAATGGACTTCGTGGAGGTCAGCGCTGACATGGGAATGGATTCACCATTATGGTTACGCACGTAAAACAGCCCCAGATTTTCGGCGCGAGTCCGGTAATCGCCTTCGGCTTCAACATAAACCTGCCATTGCCGTCCGAACCGGTTGAAATAGTTGACAAAGTACCCGCCCATGAACGTTTGCAGGGTCTTGTAAACCTCCGCCAAGTCCACGCCTTGCTTGAGGACCCGATCGCGATCCACATCCACGTAAAGTTGGGGTACGGCCGGCAGAAACGTAGTATTGATGCTGGCAATCTCAGGACGCTTCCGCGCCGCCTCCATGTACTTGGCGACGTTGGCGGCGAGAAACGGAATGTCCTTTCCGCTCCGGTCCTCGAGAACCATGGTGAACCCGCCCGCAGTCCCCACACCAGCGATGGCTGGCGGCGGGAAGGCGAAGGCAATCGCCGCAGGCACGCGGGACAATTTCCGGGCCAGATTCGCCTTGATGGCCGGATAACTTTCTTCCGGTTTGGTGCGCTTGTCCCAGTCCTTGAGGCTGACCCAAAAAGTCGCGCTGTAGGTATTGCGCGTAAAACTCAGCAAAGTGAAACCGGCCACCGTTGTGCAACTCTCGACTCCCGGCGTGGTCAGAACCATGTCTTCCACCTGTTTGCAAACGGCCAATGTGCGGTCCATCGAAGCGGCAAAAGGCAGTTGGACATTGTCGTAGAGGAACCCCTGGTCTTCCTCCGGCAGGAACCCTGACGGGAGAGTTTTGCCAAACCAGAACGCGGCCAGCGCCACCAAGCCAAGGAACAAAAGGCTGAAGGTGGATTTCCGAATCAGCGCGCGGCAAACGCCGACGTATCCGCCCGTCAGCCGGCCATAGCCGCGATTGAACAAGTTAAAAAACGCGGCCAGCGGCCCTCTTGTTTTTTGCTTTGGCCGCAGGAGAAGCGCGGACAAGGCGGGGCTTAGCGTCAGCGCGTTGAAGGCTGAGATGAGCACCGAGATGGCAATCGTCACGGCGAATTGTTGATAGAGCCGGCCCGTGATGCCGGGAATGAACACGGTGGGCAGAAATACCGCCGACAGGATTAGGGCAATCGCCACGACCGGACCTGAGACTTCTTCCATCGCTCTTAAAGTGGCGTCTTTGGGCGACATCCCCTCGTCGATATGGTGTTCAACCGCTTCGACGACCACAATGGCGTCATCCACCACCAGGCCGATGGCGAGGACCAGACCGAAAAGCGAAAGCGTATTGATGGAGAAACCTAACAACGGGAAAAGAGCGAAGGTCCCAACCAACGACACCGGAACCGCCGCCAGCGGGATTAAGGCGGCCCGCCAGCCTTGAAGGAAAATGAAAACCACCAACATCACCAGCCCCAGCGCTTCCCAAAAAGTTTTGCTGATTTCCTGAATCCCTTCGGTCACCGATTTCGTAGTGTCAATCGGGATTTGGTAGTCCACGTCCGAGGGAAAGCGGGTCTTCAATTCTTCCATGAGCTTTTTGACGCCTTTTTCGGCCTCGATGGCGTTGGAGTTTGGAAGTTGAAACAAGGCCAGAATGGCCGAGGGTTTGCCATCGTAACGACCCACGATGTCATAATCCGCCGCGCTCAATTCTATGCGGGCCACGTCTCTTAATCGCACCATCGCCCCGTCCGGCGTGGCGCGCAGAACAATGCTGCCAAATTGCTCCTCCGTCGCCAGCCGGCCTTGCGCCAGCACGGTGTAAGTGAATTCCTGTCCGGGCGGTGTGGGACGGCCGCCAATTTTGCCGGCCGGATTGACGGCGTTCTGGCTGTTGACCGCGCTGATGATCTCCGGGACCGTGATATTGAGCTTGGCCAATTGGTCAGGTTTTACCCAAATCCTCATGGCGTACTGCCCGGCGCCGAAAACCGTCACTGAGGAAACGCCTGCCACCCGGCTCAATGGGTCGCTCAAATTGATATAGGCGTAGTTGGCCAAAAATTCGGCGCCGCGCGAGCCTTTGGGCGAATTGAGCGAGAGGATCATGAAAGGGGCGGAGAGGGATTTTTGGACTGTTACCCCGAAATTGCGCACGTCAGGAGGCAACTGTGGTTCCGCCTGGGCGTAGCGCAACTGGGTCAGGACCTGGTCGATGTTCGGGTCAGTGGCCAGATCGAAGTTGACAAACAACCGCATCAAACCGTTGTTGGCGTTGACCGAGTACATGTAGTTCATGTTGTCCACGCCGCTCATCTGTTGCTCGATGGGAGTGGCGACAGATGCCTCGATGGTTTGGGCGTCGGCGCCCACGTATTCCGCTTGGATGAAGATTTCAGGGGGCACCACCTTGGGGAATTGCGCAATCGGCAATGAGACCATCGTGACCAGGCCGACGATGACCATAATGATGGAAATCACCATGGCGACGATAGGCCGGTTAATAAAGAATTTGGACATTCTTTAGTGGCTTTGCGGCCCCTGGGCCGATTGGACGGACGCGGGCGCAAAATTAGTCGGGTTGACGGTCGCCCCGTCCCGAATTCTCTGAAGGCCTTCGACCACGATGCGCTGGCCGGGCTCAAGCCCATGCTCGATGATCCAGAGGCTTCCGCTCCGGTCACCGACGGTGACGGGAAGAATGTGGACTTGGTTGCTTGCGTCCACGACGTCAACTTGATAGGCCCCTTGTAATTCCGAAACGGCGCGTTGCGGAACCAGTAAAGCGCCGTGCCGTGTGTCGAACTTCACGCGCACTCGCACGAATTGGCCGGGTCGAAGCGTGCTATCGGGATTCGGAAAACGGGCTTCCAATCTGAGCGCTCCGGTGGTTGGGCCGATTTGCAGGTCCGGAGCATAAATTTTTCCCGCAAGGGGATAGGCGGTCCCATCAGCCAGGATTAATTGGATTTCCAATTGTTGGAGGCGTTCCTGGCGGACATTTTCCTTTAAGTATAATTTGGCGAAGTTGATGTAAGCTTGTTCGGTGACATTGTAATAGGCTTTGATTGGGTCGATGGTTGAGACCGTGGCCAGTTCCCCGGTGGCGGGACCGACCAAATCGCCAATCTGTCCTTTCGCGATGCTGGCGATCCCGTCGATTGGCGATGTTATCCTGGTGAAGCCAAGATTCAATTGGGCCTGCTCCACTTGGGCTTGCTCGGACAAGACTGCGGCCTTGGCTTCCAGATTTGCCTGCACGGCGTCATCGTACTCCTCCTGGCTGATGGCTCTGTCCTTGACCAGCGGGGCATAGCGTTTGACGTCCAGTTCAGTCTTGCCGAGCCGGGCTTGGGCTTGGGCAAGTTGGCCCTTGGCTTGATCAAGCGCCGCCTGGAATGGACGCGGATCAATTTGAAACAACAGATCGCCCTTTTTGATTGGGTCGCCTTCCCGGTAATCTTGCGTCAACAAATAACCGGTGACTTGCGCCCGAATAGTAGCGTTGACCAATCCATCAAGGGTGCCAATCCACTCGTGATAAATCGGCACATCGGCCTGGGTGACGGGGGCAACTTCCACGAGCGGGGGCGGCGGCGTCGCGGGTGGCTTTTGCTTGCACCCTGCAAAACAGAGGAATGCAGCGACGGCCAGGAGTATCTTGAGGATTATCTCTACTTCTGCTTTTTTTGATGGATTCATCGTATGCAGCGCTCGTCTCTATCTGGCCGCCACCAGTACAGCGCCCTCCACGATCCCGCTCGTGGCCGTTAAGCCGAAGCTTCCTTTTGCGTGCCAGATTGCGGCCCGGCCAGTTCATACTCGGCTCGCAGCCAATGGTCAAGACCCTTGCCATGGAGACACCCCTCATTCAGCCAGATCTCATAGGCGCGCTTCTCAACTTCAGCGCGCAAGTCCGGGGACCCCGGTCTGGCGATTTTGATTATTTTCTTTCGCGTTCCATTTTTCATCATTCTTCCTTTCCGTTATTCCTTTTGTGTGCGGGAGGCGATAATCAATTTGGAATTGCAGTTCGCATTGGGAAATCGCGTAAGTAGCCGATAGCAGCAAGAAGTTCGACTCGGTCAAGGGAAGCCTCAATGTGTGTTTGGTGGTGAATTGGTCATTTGCCGTGAGTTTCGGGAAACGTGTCTCCGAACATGGGATTTCCGCTTTTGGACTGCTCCTTTGTGGCCTCGTCTTGAATGACGTCCCAGTGCTCGACCAGAATTCCGTCCTTGATGCGGACAATGTCCGCCGCAATCCAGTTTGCCGGAGCGCCAAAGTCAGAAAATCGTCCATGGACGATCACGAAATCGCCATCGGCGGCAATCACCCCCGGTTCATACTTCAGGGTGGACGGGATGCCCTTGATGAGATCAAACAATCCTTCACGCCCAGGCGCGATATGCGCACTGTGTTGAATATAGCTGGGCGACCAAAACCGTTCGGCTTTCGCATAGTTACGTTGATTAAAAAGGGTGTCGAATGCTTCGAGGACCAGTGCTTTGTTTTTTGCTTGTATTGATTGACTCATTTTCATCATTCCCTTTGTTCATGATGATTTGTTGCGGACGAGCAGGCCTCAGGCGCTGGGTGAGTTTGGCTGTGCCATCGAATCGTTGAATTGCGTCACAAATGCTTCCTCATTCGGCCCTACGTTGTTCCGCAGGGGTTTGGCCCGCTCCACCAATACCTCCTCTGCATCTGTTCCGATAACCTTTATTGTTTCTGCGATGAAATCCGCCAGAGGCATGGCACGGGGCTCTTTATTGCTGTTTAAAAGGTCTGTCTGCACCCAAGGCGGCGCAATCTCCAGGACCTTCACCGAGCTGCCTTTGAGTTTATACCTTAGCGATAACGTGTAGGAATGAATCGCCGCCTTGGTCGATGAATACACTGCTGCCATCGCCAGCGGAACAAACCCCAGAACTGAAGATACGTTCATCACGACGGCGTGATCCTGCTTTTTCAAATGTTCAATAAGCGCTCCGGTCATGCGAATCGGACCCATGAGATTTGTGGTGATGGTGGAGACCAGCATGGCTTCGTCAACCGCCCCAGCCGCATTGTCGATGCGCATGACGCCGGCATTGTTGATGAGCACGTTTAACTTCGGGTAGTCCTTAATCAGTGTCTTTGTGACCGCATCGATGCTCGCCGGGTCTTCGACATTCAATTCAACGGATTTCATTCCGGGATTGGCTTTCGTTGTTTCAGCCAAATGGCCTTGGCGGCGGCCCGAGATGATTACTTGGTTGCCGAGTCTGTGCAGCGTTTGGGCGAGTCCGCGCCCGATACCCGAACCGCCGCCAGTGACGAAAATTGTATTTCCTGTAAGTTTCATTTTTTCTCCTTTGTATTGTTTTATGATTTAGGTTTGACGATTCATGTTGTTGGGAAGACAAACTGGCCCCTTGGAAATGCTGACGCACCGCCTTTGGCCTGTCACCAGAAAAAGAACAAGAGCCGCCAGTTCGCAAAGGGCGCCCACCGAACCCAAATCGGACAATTTTTGTCCATTGTTAGTGCTCATACGCCTTCCTCGTTCGTTAATTCTTGTTGTGTTTGCGATTGGATCAAGTGTTTTAGTAAATACATCAGTACCATTGTTCCGAAACATAGAACTAGTGGACTATGATGTCAAGTTGTGATAGTATTTTTGTATGCGCCCGCTTTATCATCCGTCTCTGAAAGAAATAACCGTGCAGGGCCTTCTGTATGCCCTTTCCGACCCTGTCCGGGTCCGCATCTACGCAGAACTGGCCCAGGCTGACTGCGCCATGAACTGCTCCGCCTTTTTATCCAATGGCAACTTGAAGCTTCCCAAGTCCACGTTGTCGCAACATTTCAAGATTCTTCGGGAAGCCGGCCTGATTCGGAGCGAACGCAAGGGCGTTGAGCTTAAGAACTCGACGCGATGCGCAGAGTTGAAGAAAAAATTCGGGCCAATGGTTCTCGGCATTCTCCACGCTTACGAAAACGAGGCCAGCGAATCGAAACACTAATGTCCGCGCAGTGGCAACCCCATTACACTTTGGCCAACGGATACGATACTGAATGCACTACCAATTCAAGTTGGTCACGGCCGTCGCGCGGTAAAAAGCGACGTGGTTGTCCGCAAAGAGGATGTTCCCCGCCGGCGCAGGGCGGTGCCATCCCTTGGTTTCCGTCGTCGGGTAAGACAGAACACCGCAGGCGAACACGACGGTTTGCGAAAGATTGGTCAAACTGCTGGCGGACAACCCGTCCAAACCACGCCCCGGCTGGAACGGCGGCAATCCCAAACAATTGAAGATATACGAATTGCCAACCCACTCGAACAAATTGTAGGTGGTCTCGTCCGCCGCGCGCCCCTGGTCCATCGGGCAAGTCACCGAACCCTCGGTCAGTCCGTAATGATTCAAGGGCCGGTCCGTGTCGTTGAAAAGATTGCCTTGGGCCGCGCCGATCTTGTTGTTGTTGGTCCGGCCCGCCCAGACAAACCACTCCATGCCTTCAAGCGAGACGTTGGTCGAAGTCCAAAATAAGCGATCATTGTAATCCTGAATGTATAGATTCAGCGCAATGCAGCATTGGCGCAGATTGGAAATGCATTTGGCGTCGTAGGAGCGGGTCTTGGCTTTGCTCAAGGCGGGCAGAAGCATCGAGGCCAGAATCGCGATAATCGCCATCACCACCAACAATTCAATCAGTGTGAACGCTTTCTTGCTTTTCCGGTACGCCTTCAACATTCCAAATCTTACGATAAAGTTTGCCTTTTGTCATCGACGCTCCCGCTAAAAGAATTATTCATGGCTCCGTGTCCGCCTGCTGCAGGACGGAGAGGATCATCCCGAAAGCATTGGCCGGATCGGTGCTACTGCCCAGGTCCACCGTGAAGCGGCCGCCAGTGTTGGGCCGGGCCGCGGCGTGGCCGTCGGAAAAAAGAATGTTGGCGTAGAGTTGCTGGTGATGAGTGCTGGGCAGAACATGGTAGCTCGCCAACGCAGGCGAGCAAAGAAATTCGGTGTCGATGGCCAGGGCGCGTATGGGCAGGCCGTTGCCGTTGGCGCCCAAATTGTCCAACTTAATGTGGGTGGGCACGAAGGGACTGCCGGGGTTATCGAAGAGCAGCGTGTTGCCGGCATGACGATAATAGTAACTGCACTGGGCCTGGCTCCTGCCCACTTGGGCCAGTTGGGCGTCGCTGTCAACGAATTGATCGCTGCTGGGACAGAACAGCACCCTCGGCTGGCCGGCCAAATAAGATTGCAACAACAATCCCAACGCCACCGGAGCGCCGCTGCTGAGGGAAAGCAAACTGGTGGGCGCGCCGGTGGAGGGATAAAGATCGAACGGGCTGGTGAACGGGGGAGCTTTGGGGCCAAAGGGGATATTCCCGGAGTAGTCGTCGGCATAAGCGTGGATGGCAAGTCCGATCTGCCGGAGATTGGACAGACAAGCGGTTCCTTTGCTGCGCTCTTTGGATGAGGCCAGAGCCGGCAACAGCAACGCCGCCAGGATGGCGATGATGGCAACCACAACCAACAACTCAATCAGCGTGAAGCCTCGAGCGGGCGATGTCCTGGCTGAGTTTGTCATCGCTCCTTCCTTCGTTACGGCGACTGCTCCGCCGTGTAGAACCGCTGGCCCAATCCCGGCGTCGAATCCACAAAAGGCACGGTCCCCGTGAGGTTGGTCAGCGTGGCCAGGCTGGTCCAGTTGGTCACAGGCAAACTGAGATTGGTCGTGGCCAGAATTTGGAAGACCGCGTTCGGCTCGCTTTGCACGGTGAATTGTAATTGGCCGTTGGTCATGGCCGGGTTGATCAGCTTCAGGGGGATCGTTTCGATCAGGCGCACGTTATCCGCATCCCAATAGCCTCCCCACGACGCGGGGTTGTCGAAATCGGGGGTCGCGAGCAATTGGATGCCTATGTTCTGCCCGGCCCACGGATCGGTCGCTTTGACTGCGGGAACTTGCACCTGAAAATCCACGAATTCCGTGTCAGTGGGGAAGTTTTCCGGAGTGTTCGTCACGGTGGTCTCCGCCACAATGTCCATGTTGCTGGATGCGTCGCGGTAGTAGAGGCTCATTTCAAACGTGGAACCATTCGTCATGCCACCTCCGCCGCCGATCAGTCCGACGGTCAGGGTGTAGGCTTTGCCGAGGTCGTAGGTGGCGTTGAAGGCGTGGTCGGCATTAGTGGCGTCCTGGCCAACAGTATCGTAATCCTGGAATATCGCCACTTCGGGAAGGGCAAAAAGGAACGCCCCCTGGACGCCGGCGCAATTGAAAATGTAGGTGTTGTTGGTGCCCGTGCTGTTGGTGAAATTGGGCAGGTTGTAGAATGTGCCCATCAAATCCGCCCACGGGGAGCCGCCGAAATCGGCTGGATCATACCAGATTGGCTGGGGCGATTCCTCCCAGGAATCGAAGACCGGCGCGGCGTAAGGGGAATTGGTCCCAATATTCGGCGATTCAAAGGAGTAATTGGGAACATAAATTCCCTCCACCAAACCCACGTTGCCCACATCCCAAAAGCCTCCCCAAGACGCGGGGTTGTCGAAATCGGGGGTCGCCAGGAATTGGATGCCTATGTTCTGGCCGGCCCAGGGATCGGTCGCCTGGACGTTGGTAACCTGCACCTGAAAATTCACGAAGTGCGTATCGGTGGGGAAGTTGTCCGGCGTGTTGGTCACGGTGGTTTCCGCGACGGTGACCATGTTGGTGCCATCAAGGTAATAGAGGCTAAGTTCAATGGTGGAACCATTCGTCATGCCGCCCCCGCCGCCAATCAGGCCGGCGCTCAACGTGTAGGTCTTGCCGACGTTGAACGTGGCGTCAAGGCCCTGGTATATCGCCACCTGCGGGAGGGCGAACATGAATGCCGCTTGCACACCGTCGCAATTGTCAATGTAAGTGGCATTGGTGCCCGTGCTATTGGTGAAATTGGGAAGATTGTAAAAGGTGCCCACCAAATCCGCCCACGGCGAGCCGCCGAAATCGGCCGGATCGTAATAAGCCGGCTGGGCCGATTCCTGCCAGTCCTCCAAAACCGGTGCGGCGTAGGGGGAGTTGGTCCCAATGTCCGGCGAGGCAAAGGAATAATTGGGCACGTAAAGGGTTCCGGCCCGGACACCCCCCGCCAAAGCCAGGAGTGCGGTCAAAGACAGCACGATAGGCATCAAATGGCGACGAACTCGACTGGATTGAATCACAAACATGTGCGCGACTGTGCATGTGTCCGCCGATGCGTGCAAGCACATCGTAACAGGTTTGGAAAGCAATTCCTGGACGATTCGCCATCGGGTCTTGTCTCCCAGGGCCTTAAGGAATCGTGAGCAACATTCAGAATCGGGCGTTGTCATTCGATACGCTTTGAAATTACAGCATCCCCAACGAATTGAAAACCTTTGAAATCAAGGTGGATTTTCGGGATGGACATTTGCTGGCGACCGGGCCGATTGCCTAACGCTTTCCGGCGGCCGCAATGAGTGATTCGATGTCGAAGCCCAGAGGCTTGCCTTCGGCGATCTTCTGCCGGGCGCTCACTATCGCCGCCTCCAGACCGGTTGGTGTCTGGTCTTTCCACCAGTTCATCCGCTCGCTGTAGCACCACACATATTCGTCCGTCGTATAGAGCGCCCAGTACGTATTGTGCTCAAACCACCTGGCCCGCTCTTCCGGCGTCATGCGGAAGCTCAGGTACTTCTTGGGGTCGGGCTGCCGCAGGGCGAAGTTCTGGTCAACATAGAGCGCTTGCCCTGCCTGGACCTGCCGCTCGTACTTCTCACGGAGTTCGGGCGGCACCAGGCCGAGCGCCCGCTGTCGGATGGCATGGTATGCTCGAAAGTACTGCTCACGCGAAGTGTAATAGTAAGCGTTTTCGTTGCCGTCGATGAATCGCGCCTTGGGGCTGGCACTCTCCAGCATGCCCACGAAGAAGTCAGGCATCAGGCCCCAGCCCTCGGACTCCAACCTCTGTTCCCTTTCGGTTTCGGACAGGGTCGCAAAGCGATCGAAGAGGCTGACATGGAAAAACGTCAGGATCGTGGCCCCGGGCATTCGTTTCTCAAATGCGCGCATCAGTTGGACTCCCCGCCGGCGCACCTTGGCTCGGTACTCAGCGAACGTGTGGGTCTTGGCCCTGGGCTGCTTGGCATAGCTCCACAGGCTGAAGTCATAGGGCTCGGGGTCGAAGCAGATGCCTCGAACGCGTCCGGCTTGCGCGATACCCACCAGCAGTTTGGCATTGGACTCAATGACGTCCCACTGGGTGTCGTCAAACCAATCGAAACCGGCCGGCGGCGATCCCCAAATGAGCACGAAGTTATCGGTGAACCGCGTGAACTGAAGTCGATGGAGAATGCGTTCATCCTCGACAAACCCGGCCGGCTGAAGCGGTTTTAAATCGAACGCGTTGTGGCCCCCGTTCAGCCGGAAGATCAGCCCGTCGAAAGGCCGCTTCTCCATCGCTGCAAGCTCCTCACCCATCTGTGCGGGCGTGGGCACGTCCCAACCGTATTCGATAAGTTTCTTGCCCGGCGCAGCGAGTGGGGCCGCGCTTGGCGACGGACATGCCGCCAGGACGAACCACAAGATGAAAGCGGTGGCCAGGAGCCATCGGCGCTCTTTTCGCTGCGCTGCCACTTGCGGGCATCTGGCTTTGGTCGTTTCGCACGTGGTGGAGAACAAGCGGGGGGTCGGGCTCATGCCATATTTGGTAATGCCGGCGGAAGTTTGGAGTCAATCACGGAGGTGACTTATGCGCTTTCGGAGGAACCCAACTTCTCCATCCCCTCAGCATTAAGTCGAAGCAAAACCCAGTCGTCCATGACTCGCGCTCCCATCTGTTGGTAAAATTCCAATGCGGACTTGTTCCAATTCAACGCCGTCCATTCGAATCGCCCGCAGTTGTGCCTGGCGCCGATTCGAGCCACCGCTTCCATCAGCCGCCGCCCCACTCCCTGGTGACGGAATTGTGGACGAACATACACATCATCAAGCCAAATACCACGGCGGCCGAGAAAGCTTGAGAATGTGAAGAAGTAGATTGCGTAACCTGCCACCACCGCACTCTCATAGGCCAGCAAAGCGCCCGCCACCGCTTGTTGGCCAAAGAGCGACTCGCGCAACGATTCCGTCGTTGCCTCCACTTCATGTTCCAGATGTTCAAATCCGGCCAGTTCACGGATCAACTCCAGCAGAACCGGAATCTCAGAGGGTGTGATTGGATCGATAGTGGCAGCCATGGAAGCAAGTTAATCATCGTGACCCGCATGTAAAATCCAAAGTCGTCCTCTTGCCGCTCGGACCGTTTCAACCGGGGTCAACTGCCGATCAGGGATGGCGAGGCCCGGTGCCGGCTCCGGGATGGCCATGCTCAACCGACGGTGGAGTTGTGGATTTGCGCGGGCCGAGGAGCTTCACCACCTCCGCGTGCCCAAGGACCACGTCGGGGTCGCGTTGCAACGCATCGAAGTAATGTTTGGAAAATCCTTCCCCGGCCTCGGACACGACGAGCAGGCCGCGAACTTGACGGAACAAGGCGTCCACGGTTGCAGTTGTAAGGGGCTCCTTCTCGTCCAGCGCTTCATCCATGACGACAATGAGTTGGGACATCGGTTGCAGCCACGCAAAAAACGGATCATGCGTCAGGAGTTGCAGAAAATGATTTGGCGATTGAATCGTGCCCATAGTCTGCTCGTAGTTCAGGCGCTCTGAATCAACCAAGGCTTTGTGCAATTTGAGCAACTCATTACGGAATCGCTGCAGTCGCTGCTGAATCGTAATTTTCATTATTGTCCTCTAAAATGTATGTCACTTTAACCTGGGCAGCAACCAAGAGTAGAACGTTTCGAGACTTGTCCCGCAAAGTGGAAACTTTCGCGTGCATAGGGGGCGGCGATGGAATTATGATATGCGCGGCTATCGGCGAATGAAAAAAATCATCACTGTTTCTATCGTGGACGATGAAGCTGATTTGCGCGAACACATCGGGGGCTACCTGGGGGCTGCCGGACACATCCGTTGCAAGAGCGCCTATGCCAGCGCGGAAGAGGCCTTGACCCATTTGCCCCAGGACAAACCGGACGTCGTCTTAATGGATATCAACCTTGGCGAAATGGACGGCATTGAATGTGTTCGACGATTGACCGCCCTGATGCCCGAAGCGCAAGTGCTCATGCTGACTGTTTTTGATGACACGGACCAGATTTTTCGCGCGCTGGCCGCGGGCGCGAGCGGATATTTGCTCAAACGTTTGTCGCCAAAAAAACTGTTGGAAGCCATTGAGGACGTTTGTTCCGGAGGCTCTCCCATGTCGGCCCCCATCGCGCGCAAAGTGGTGCAGTCGTTCAAGACCGTTCCCGTGGTAGGCGATGAATCGAGGGATCTTTCGCCGCGCGAGCATTCCGTGCTGGACGGACTGGCGGAGGGACTGGCCTACAAGCAAATCGCCGAGCAGCTTGGAGTCAGCATTCACACCGTGCGGAATTACATCCGCCGCATTTACCAGAAGTTGCACGTCTGCACGCGGACAGAGGCTGTGGCAAAATTCTTGAAAAAATGATTCTCGCTGCTCGGCAGCCGGCGTTCAGGATGTTGGCCAAATCGTGAGCGCCGGGCGGAAAGAACGAACGAATGGTCTGGCGCCCAATCGACCGTTGAGGACAAGAACACTGACAAAGCGAATATAATGCAAATCCATTATCTAGAAATAGTGACACCGGAGGTTGAGGCGTCTGTTGCGCTCTACTCCAAAATTCATGGCGTTTCCTTCGGCGCGGCCGAAGAGAGTCTGGGGGGCGCGCGCACTGCCAAACTGGCGAACGGCGGAACATTGGGTATTCGAGCTCCATTGCGAAATACTGAGGCCCCAGTAGTGCGTCCTTACTTCCTTGTCCATGATATTGAAAAAGCCGTTGCCGCCGCAGCCCAATCCGGAGCGGAGATCGCAATGCAGCCCACTGAAATCCCGGGACGCGGCAAAATTGCCATCTTGACTCAAGGAGGTATTCAATCTGGACTCTGGCAAGTCGTCACATAACAAGACGCGGCAGCGAACCACAACGCGATTGGCAAAGAGAAGTTGCTGACTGCGAATGGCCAGAGTTTGCGCTAAAATCTGCTTCGCAGCCGCTTTCCTGTCAAATAAATAGTTATGGCTTGGGTTGGTCCGGGACAACCAACCCCACATCCACGTATTGGCCGCCGGTGGTTTGATGACAATGGACCGCCAGCGTATTGATGCCGGGCTTGAGCGCGGCCGCTGCTTCGGGCAGCACATCGAATTGTTCATAATGGTCGATAAAACCCGGCAGTTTGACCGCGAGGACGCCATTGAAATAAACCTCCAAATCTTCGTCGTGGTAGGCTTCCAATTTAAGCCCGTGGAGGTCCTCGTTCCCAAGCGTGAATTGCCGCCGGAGCCAAATGTCGTCCGTGGCCCAAATCGTGTGAATCAAAGCGCCCGGAGTTCCCGTTGTCCCGAAGCCGGCCACGCCCTCCTGCCATCGGGCGGCGTCGTAATCGGATTTGAACCAGCCTGGTCCCGGCTGTTGAAAAGTATAGCTCCACGTCACGCTGGCGAACGTGGCGTCCGGAACAATGACCCGGCCGGGGTTTTGATCGCGCCCCACCACATTGGCCTGGGCGAGGATTTGCGCGGGTATTTTCGCCACCGCGCGGTCATAGCTGAGAAGTCCATTGCACTCCGTTTCGACATCGGTGGTTTGGGTATAGATGGCAGCGCTCAAACCTTGCAGATGATGCAAACTCCAAACGTGACGCAGCAAGACAAGATAATCCTCTGCCAGGGCCTTGGCATCCGGTTCCATTCGGTAGGACCAACTGCGCCCGGCTGACCAGCCATGGCCTTCCACCATCATCCCCAATCCGCCAAACTCGCCTACTACCGTGGCGCGTCTCGACTCGGGTTCCAACGCGGGTGGATCGGGGTAGCTATGACCGTCAACAACATCACCGACATGAGTGTCGGCCCAACCGCTGGCATCATCGACCAGCCGCGAAGGGTCCAGCGTTTTGATGCTTTGCGTTAAGCGCGGCGTGTCATACTGTCCCCAGCCTTCGTTAAAGAGGACCCAGAGGATGATCGACGGATGATTATAGAGATCCTTGACCATGTGGAGAAGTTCGACCTCGAATTCGCGCTGTCCTTCGGAGCCGGCATTGTTGGCGCTGGGCATGTCCTGCCAAACCAGCAAGCCCAATTTATCGCACCAATAGTACCACCTGTCAGGCTCAATTTTGACATGTTTCCGCGTCAAGTTGAAACCGGCTGCTTTGAGAAATTCGATATCGGACCGAAGCGCCTCGTCACTGGGCGCGGTGTAAATGCCATCGGGCCAGAAACCCTGATCCAACGTGCCGACCTGGAATAACGGCTGGCCATTTAAGGTGATCTGCGCATGGCCTTGACCGTCCTTCTTCAATGCGACTTTCCTCATACCAAAGTAACTGGCAACACGATCCGTTTCCTGGCCGTCCATTCTCAGGGTGACTTGCAGATCGTACAGAAAGGGTGAATCCGGCGACCAAAGTTTGGGATTCGCTATCGGCAGGAACAATTCGGCGCCCGGCAGTCCCGTAACATGTCCGAGAGTAGTTCCCTCAGCGGATGCGAGGGCCTCCACTTGCAAACCGTCGGCCAAGCTGTTGACGTTTATGCGCAAGCGCAAACCGTCATGATCCAGATCGGGGGTCATCCACAAGCTCTCGATGCACGCAGCAGGCACCGGCTCCAACCAGACCGTTTGCCAGATTCCTGAACTGGGCGAATAAAAAATACCCTGCGGATGGAGCGATTGTTTGCCGTGAGGTTGGTCGCCTTCGGTCGGATCGGAGTCCGCTACTACAATCTCTTCGGGCCGGTCCCAATGGAGACAGTCTGTTATGTCAAACGCAAAACGATCATAGCCGCCACGGTGCTGTCCAACTTCGCGGCCGTTGATGATGACCCGGCACTGCCAATCCACCGCCCCGAATTGCAAGCGAATGCGCCGCCCACGCCAACCGACAGGGATTTGTGTCGTCCGCCGATACCAAAGCGCCTCCTTCGGCCCCAATGGCTTCATGACACCTGACAAAGCCGATTCAATCGGAAACGGAACAAGTATCTGTCCGTCGTACTTTTGCGGCGGACCAGACGCGAGCGGGCAGACCGCATAATCCCACAAGCCATTAAGGTTCTGCCAGTCGGGGCGCACTAATTGAGGGCGTGGGTACTCGGCATGAGCGTTCGTCGGAGTCACGGAGGCGCTCCAACGCGTCATCAGCGGCGCCTTGGCTGGCTGCCAAACAGGGATCGTTTCGGCCACAGCGTTGATGGAATAAAGCATGGCCACGGCCGCTCCTGCCGAACCCAGCTTCGAAAGCCAGTGTTTCAGGCAACCTCCATCTTCGATAACTCAAGGCCGACTTTTAATTCTACGATGACACCCTGGCCGGGCTTGCTCTGAATCGAGCATGTGCCTCCTACATCGGCCAAGTGTTGCTGAATGTTGGCCAGGCCATTCCCACGGTGGCCAACCCCGTTGTGGGCCGCGGTGGGGAAGCCAAGCCCATTGTCTCCAACCCGGATAGACAACGTCCCCTGTTCCATTTGAATACGCACCTCGACGCGTGAGGCTTGAGCGTGCTTGAGAACGTTGCCCAATGATTCTTCAAAAGCCAGGAAAACGTTATGCCGAAACTCAGCCGACATCACCTTCGAAGGCAAAACGCTTTGCACCCGTAAATCGCATTCCACCGGCGTGTCCTGGAAATATTCGGTGGCATACTGGCACAAATAGGACACCAATTTCTCCAATGTGTCATTGCCCGGATTGACTGCCCAGACCATTTCATCCAGCGCCTTGAGAAGTTCCCGGGAAGTGGTCGCAATGGAATCGACTTTGTGGCCGGCCGGCCCGGTATCGCTGGATTCCATTTTCAGCCGTTCGCTGAGAAAGGAAATCTTGGTGAGTTTAGAGCCGATTTCGTCATGCATGTTTCGAGCTATGCGCATGCGCTCCCGCTCCATGGCCTGTTGTTGCTCCAATCCAGCCATGCGCCGCCGCAATCGTCGGACCGACACCAGACGAACGATTCCGGCAGCGGTTCCGGTCACGGCCAAAGCGTAGAGCGACAGGGCCCAAGGCGCGCGCCAAAACGGAGGAGGAATAACGAAGGACACGCTGTCGCCTTGATTGTTCCAAATACTCTCGGCGTTGCAAGCGGTCACATGAAAGGTATAGGTTCCGCTGGGCAGTTTGCCGTATTGGACACGCCGCGCCGGGCCGGTTTCCACCCAGTCGGGGTCAAACCCATCCAATTTGTGGCGGAAGCGAATCTTTTCTGGGGCTTCAAAGCTCAAGGCCGTAACTTGAAATTCAAGTGAATGCAACCCGGCCGGAAATTCCGGCGGCACCTCCGGGCGGCCATCGTTATGGCCTTGTTTCGGAATAACGAGAGGCGTAACTTTATTATTGACATACATGGCTTCAATATGAACTTGAGGCGCCGGTTTGTCCGTCTGCCAACCGTGTGTGTCGATGCCGACCAAACCGCCTGCGGTGGCAAACCAGAGCCGCCCCTCAGCCGAGCGCACGGCACGAGGCCAGCCCCAATTAAGACTGCGATCACTTCCGGGGTCGGTCTCGAACATTAATTTAGGTTTGAGACTGCTGTTCCCTGAGAGGGCAAAGGCGACGGAATTGCTGGCCACACAGAACAGGCCGCGAGGCATAACCAGCCAAAGATTGGCCTCAGTGTCCTGCACTACTCCCGAAATAACGTCGTCCGACAGACCTTCCTGAGTGTCCCAAGCCAGAGAGCGACTGTTCGTCAAATATCCCAAGCCGCCGCCGGCGCTCCCAATCCAAAGACTCTCTCCCGGCCCCTGGCACAAACCGAGGATCGGCTTTCCCGCGAACTGCGGGGCCAACTTGGCGACGGTTACGTTGTGGAATTGATCGTCGCTTTGAACCAGGACTCCGCTGTCCGTGCCGACCCACAATCCACCTTTCTGCATCGGCAAAAGCGCCGTAATGGCCGAGTCGGGCAAACCTTGAGCAGACGTGAACGTGGTCACGGTCCCATTCTGGAATCGGTGCAGGATTCCCGCTCGTGTGCCGGCCCAAACATTTCCTTGCGCGTCGGCAGAGACCGCGAGAACACAGTCGTCCGACAAACCATTGGCCGTGGAGAACACCACGGAGTGACCATCCTTGATATGATAAAGGCCGCTGCCGATGGTACCCAACCAGAAGCTGCCATCGGGCTGGGAACATGCTGAGGAAACAAGGTCCTGGTTGAGCCACTTTGTGCTGTCGATGACTTTCTCGAAGAGTTCTCCGCTATTGCCATAGAGGCCCCCAGAGTCCATTCCGACATAGATGCGGCCCAAGACATCAGTCATGAGGCAGGTTGCCCCGCCCGCCGGCAGTCCATGAGTGCCGGTAACCAGCGCAAATTGCTGCGGCAGCAATTGGGCCAGAACGCCGTCCGAGAGTCCGAGCCAGAGATTGCCTTCGTGGTCCTCGCAAATGGTGCGCACGTCATTGGGCCAACGCCCTTCGTTGAGGGTCACGGATCGAAACCTGTTTCCATCAAAACAAAAAATTCCGCGCCCGCTGGCGCCGATCCAAAGGCGTCCGCCCCGCCCTTCGTACAAGCTCCAAATGCGGGTCATGGCGGATTTTTCGCCCGGGAAATAGTTGATGCGCTTGCCTTGGGCCAGATTGTTGCCCTGGGGCAGATTGATCAGGTAGGTGGCGCAAAAAGCCCATAGATTGCCATGCCGGTCCTCGTAGGCGTCAATAAATTCGTCTTGACGCTCTTGACCCGTGGTGGGGAAGTCGAACCGCCTGATCCGACCGTCGTAGAAACGGCATATTCCCCCAGCCGTGGTGATCCAAACCGTGCCCGACTTGGCCGCGTGAACGCTCGAAACTGAATTATCCGGCAGCGCGTCGTTGGTGTTAAACGAGATCCACTGGCTTGCGTCCCGCCGGTTCAGTCCGCGCCTGGTGCCGACCCATAAGCGGCCCTGCGTATCCAGAGTGAGGCTTGTGACGGTGTCATCCAGCAATCCGCTGCTGGAGTCATAATGTTGCGTCTGGCCATCCTTCCACGAGAAGATCCCGTGATCTTCCGTGCCAATCCACATATACCCGCCCGCGTCTTCGCACAAAGCCGTCACCGCGACCGGTCCATTGGAGCTTCCTTTTGGGAGGGCCACTTCCGTGAATTTTGCGCCATCAAAACGCACCAGGCCCCCGCTCGTGCCAACCCACAAATAGCCGTCCTTTGCTTGTTGTATGACGGTGACCGAGCCGTCGGGCAAGCCGTCCGCTTTGGTCCAAGTTCGAAGAGTGAAGTTCTGAAGTTCCGCTCCAAGATCATCGCTCTTGCACGGGAAGGCAAAACCCACCAGGGCCAGTGCCAAAAAACAAGCGCAGAACCTGCGGTTGGGAAACCGGATGGCCGCGAGTCCACGCCAAAGGGGTGTTGATGGGCGGATTCGAATCACTCTCAGCATAAATCGGGGCCGGCCTCATCGTCAGCCTAAAGCTGCCGTCCCGAGGTTGGCAAGAGCGAGTCTATTCGGATTCCATGACATTGGCTAGTCCAACGTCGATATTCTGGCCTCCTGAGGTTTGATGGCAGTGAACGGCAAGCGTGACGGTCGTGTTGGGTTTTAACAACGCGCGGGCCAAGGGCCGAATGTCGAGAATCTCGTATTTTGTGGTGAATCCTGGCGCTTCGGCCGCCAAAACGCCATTGATATAGATTTCCACGTCTTCATCGTGATGGACGTATAATTCAAGTCCAGAAGAGAGCTTGCCTGGCAGTGCGACTTCGCGCCGCAGCCAAATGTCGTCGGTGTCCCATCGTGTCCTTACGACCGCGCCCGGTGTTCCAACAGTGCCGAAGCTGGCGGGACCTTCCTTCCACAATGAGGCGTCAAAGCCAGGTTTGGTCCATTCTTCCGACGGTTTGTGGGTCGTATATTGCCAAAGGGAGGTCGCGGTGCGGGCTGTCGGAATGATCTCTGTAATCTTCGGCGGCTCCGGCAGCGGCGCCCAGTCAACCACTTTAACATTGTCGGCGCGGGCCCATTTCATCCACAGAGCGCGGTCCGCCAGCATTTTGATAAAGACGCCGCCGATGACAGGGCGCGCGTGCATGCCGTCGCTCTTGACATCGTCCGTCACGTACGAGTCAACGAATGGCGATCTCGCCGTCGTCTGATTGAGGTAATCATAGATAGGCGAAATGAGCTTCTCGAAGTCGGCTTGGTCTTGGGCCAGGGTAGCGCTCCAAAACGACCAATCGGTCTTGGTCAGCCTGGTGCGCGAATCCAGCGGCACCCCGTATCGTTGCATCACCGTTTTATAATGGGCGACCTCTTTTTGCGCCACCTGCGGAGGAAAGACATTCAAACCAAGAATCTGGTCCCACACGAGATTATACTTCTGGCTCCAAGTCCCAGGCTTATCAAATGCCAGCCCGAAATGGTCGCCATCGGCGGCAACTGTGATCCAATGTTTCGCATCGGCTTTGGCAAGTTCATGATATTTCTCCTCCCCGGCCGTATCGCCACGCAGGCGGCACAAATCCCCATAGCAGGCCAAACCCAGGATCGCCTTGATGGAAAGGTTGGAGTTGTGGGCCAGGTGTCCCATGAAATCGTCGGTGCAGAGCTGGTCCTCCGGATCGAGTCCGTATTGTTCCAGGTACTTGGCCCATTGCGTCAGTTGAGGCCACCAGGGAGCAACGAATTTCGCGTTGCCGTCGATCTGCGCGACGGCATCACAGAGGATAAGCATATTCCCGCTTTCTTCCACCGGCATGCCCTCGCCGCCATCATCGGTGCCGCACGCAATGGGATAAGTTCCCAAATCATGCGGGGCGTTGGGAAATTTCCAATGCGAGCTGGCGGCGTAACTTAAAATGGGAACCAAGGTGGCTTTGGCCAGCGCCGGACTGAGTAACAACCATTGCGGATCCATGGGAAAGAACACATCGACGGTGGCAATATCACCATTGCTGGTATTTTCCTTCGTGAAGAAAAGCGGCTGTTTGTTCGCGTCTGCTGCCAAACCGCAGGCGCAGGCGCATTGCCGGTATGCCAGCGCGCACATCTGGGCGTACTTGGCGCCGCCTGCTCGCGTGGCGTCCGCCGTCAATTGTTCGTCGAACTCCGCGCAACGACGGGCCAGCTTTGGATATTCCTTGGCCGCTTTTTCCAGCATCTGTTCGGGCGTTGTTCCGTTGCGCCGCCAGTAGGGCAACAGCTTCCGGCCAAAATACTTTATCGCGTAAATCTCGTCATAGGCCACGATGATCTGTCGCGTGACTGGCGCGGTGGAGACGTTTCCCAAATCGAAAACGAAGGCCATGACGGGTTGGTCGTCAGTCACGGCTCGAGGCATCCGCATGTCATCGGTAGTGGTAGCGCCGCCATCGGCCACGAAACGGTCCAGAAGTGTCTTGTCAGAGCCGATGACGCCGCGGGCTTGGACGCTCACAGCCGCGGCGTAGGCGTAGCCCCAATTGATGCGATGATCGTCGCCGCTCGATCCCAACACGGCCTGGTCAACTGTGCCGAATCGCAGAGCCGTCAAGTTTCCCGCTTTTTCCTGGGCCCACTGCACCTTCTCTGAAGGATTATTGACTGCAACCTGCGAACTGGTGCTGTCGTAAAGCGCCACCTTATGTTCGCGGCCGTCGGTCGAACGCACTTGCCAGGTGATATAACTTAGGGGCAACGCCATCGCGTCCAAATCGCCGGGCAGGGCCGGCCGCATGAACGTTAACTCCACATGGACCTTGTCATTTTCAAAATCGTAAATGCTGCGGGTGGGAGTCACTTGCAATCCGGTTTGCGGCATGACGGGGGTGGACTCCGGCTCATTGCCCATAAGTCGAAAGGCGACGCCATCCACACGAATTAAGCTAACAAGGGATTGGTGCCGCCCGGTCCAGTGTTGCGTGGACCGATCGGTCAGGCGGTCGGCCGCCGACCAGATGCTGAGATACGGATCAAACGTAACCAGCGGCACCGAAGGCGGGCGAAAAGATTCCGCGAAGGTCTGGCTCGTGGAGATAATTATGGCGACAAATATAATAAACTGGGCCTTCATACTGCGAAGCTTAGTAGCAGGCCCCGGCGGTGTCATGTGGCATGAATGGGCCACATGACACATCGACCCTTAGGTGCTAAGCGTGTTGAAAGGTCAATGGGAATGTGCCTTCAGGCTTAAGCCTTTTGGTGAATGACACCCCCGTCTTGGTAACGTTGACGATGGAAAAGCCTCGCCAAGGTAACTCAAATCGGCCACGATACCCTCTCTTGATAAGCACAGCAAACAAAACAAGGAAAGAGTTAGTATGATTAAAAGAAAACAGTCCCTTCGATTTCCCTCAAGCATGGTCCGTTGGTGCCGCTTATGTTTCGTGGCCGCAGCCTTATTCCTGGTTGGCACGGCGGCTTATGCTTCGTACCCGGCGTCAGACAGCACCAGCAATCCAGCCTATTCGAGCACAGAGACGTCCAAAACCAACTTTGATGGCCTCAATGGCGGTTCCGGTTTTGGCCCCTGGATGATTCTGCCTAATCCGGTGAATCCCAATTACAATAATGGGGGCGAATTCCCCGGAGACGGCTACGCACCGGAAGACAACATTAACACCTTTCCAGGATCTTTCTTCTGGGGCATTTTCGCCGATGAACTTAATTCGACCGATGGCGTCACCGCCACTCGGCCCTTTACCGGCGGCGGGTTAAGCGTGAACCAGATCTTCAGCACGGTAGTCGAGTTTCGAAATGGCGATACGGGCGCCGACTTGGGCTTCATGCTGCAGGACAGCAGCGGCAACACCCTATTCAATTTTTACCAAGTCGGCAATAGCGGCATAAATGGCTTTATTGCGGACGCAACCGGAACACATTCCGGCGTGAACGCCCAGTATGACTATCAAGGCGCGCAAACTCTCAGCTTTGTGCTCACTACCCCAACGAATTATACATTTATGCAAGATGGCGTCGTCGTATTTAATGGCACGATCAACAGTGGCGACCCTATTATGCAGGTCGCCTACTACGCCACGAACAACAACGATGGCATGTATTTCCAAAGCCTCTCGATCAGTCCCGTGTATGCGGCATGGGACAGCACGGGCGATCCGGCTTATGCGAGCGCGGAATCCACCGGCACCAATTTTAGCGGACTCAACGGCGGCTCCGGTTTTCTGCCCTGGATGGTTCTGCCCAATCCAGCTAATCCGAATTACAGCGACGCAGGGGCATTCCCCGGAGATGGCCTTGCCACGGAAGACAACATTAATACCATTTCCGGGACCCAGTACTGGCCTTTCTGGGCCATTTACTCGGATGAAGTTGTATCGACGGACGGTGTCGCGGCCACGCGGCCTTTTGCCGGCGGCGGGTTGACTATCGATCAGACCTTCACGACGGAGCTCGAGTTTCGCAGTGGCGACAATAATTCGAAGTTGGGCTTTGAGCTTCAGGATAGCAGCGGCCACCCATTGTTTAGTTTTTACCAGGTCGGCAATAGTGGAGTGAATGGATTCATTGTCGATGCCGCTGGCTTGCACTCCGGCGTGAACGCGGAATACGACTATACCAGCCCGCAGGCCATCAGTTTTGAACTGACAACCGCGACGCAATACACGTTGAGCCAGAACGCCTCGCCGGTATTTACCGGCACGATCACCGGTGGTGATCCTATCACTCAAGTGACCTATTATACGACCAACAACAACGACGGTCTATATATCCAAAGCCTTTCGATTAGCGCCGCGACCACTACTCCGCCGTCGTTCACCAGCCCAGCCGGCGATAATACCCCGCCGCAATCGGCAACCAATTTCGTCGGCGGACTACAGCGCTTTACCGCTGTGGCTTACGGCACACCGCCGCTGTCTTACCAGTGGAGCCGCAGCACCGACGGCGTCACCTATACAAATCTCAGTGACGTGGGAGAGATATCTGGCTCCTCGACGTCTGCCTTAATGTTGTCCAATGTTACGTTGGCCGATGCGGCCTCGTACGAGCTGACTGTCACCGGCCCGGCCGGTCCCTCGCAGGCCGCCGTAAGCGTTCCGGCCACGATGACCGTCATCCCGCCCTCCTACACGCCGGGCGTCGATACCATCCAGCTTGGCTCGTCCGTCTGCCCGGATGCCCCGTCCACTGCTCCCTACTCCATCAGTTCGAATGTGACCGACTGGATGTATTTCCATCCGGTGGGCACAACATTTGCCTCCTACGATGCGGACGGCCCCCAGTCCTTTACCATTCCATCAGGCACGCCGGGCAACGGCACTGACAGCCAAAGCTATCTAAGCTTCTCTGGCGGCGCCGGAGGCGAGGCTGCCAGCGTGGGCAACAGGAATTTCGCCTTCAGTGGCGGGGCGATGTCTTTCACGCACACCTTGTTTTCGACCGTGGAAACTGTCAATGTCTGGTACGTCACCTACAATGACGCCCTGGATATAACGGTCAGTTCATCTGGCGGAGGAAGTCCGAGCCTCGGAATCACTGATTATGCCCTGCCGTATAATTTCGATGGCAATGGATCAGGCAACAATCATAGTTACGGCGAATTGACCTACCTCATCACAGGCGCGGTCGGCGACATTATCACATTTAGCACGACCCCTGACAATGGCGGCGTTTCGGGCGGCGGTGGCGGCAACGGCGGTGTGCAGGCGGTGACCGCGACCGCCATCGGAACGGGACCCAGCGCCATCCCGCCGTCATTTACGAACTCTCTGGGCAACAACACATCACCCCAGGCGGCGACCATGTTCGCAGGCGGCTTGCAGCGCTTTACGGCGGTGGCCTACGGCACCGGCCCGCTGGCTTATCAGTGGAGCCGAAACACCAATGGTGTAGATTATGCCAATCTGCACGACGGCGGGGAGATTTCCGGTTCCTCCACAGCCTCTTTGACCCTGGCCAAGGTCACTGCCGCTGATGCCGCCTCGTACGAGCTCACCGTCACCGGGCCGGGCGGCCCAACTCAAGCCGCCGTCAGCCCGCCGGTCGCCTTGACCGTCACCAATGGTTCCTTTTCGGGCACCGATACTATTCAATTGGGCTCGTCCATTTGCCCTGGAGCGCCGCTGACGAATTCCTATGTTATTAGCGCAAACATTACTGACTGGCTGTATTTCGAACCTACGGGCGTTCCCGGTGACGGCTCGGCTGCGGCCACAGGTCCGCATTCGTTCGCACAAACATCAAGCGCCACCGGCCCGTTCAATGGCAGTGACAGTCAAAGCTATCTTAGTTTTTCGGGAGGCGACGGGGCCGCGCAGAGCGCCACCGCCGACGAAAACTTCTCCTTTAGTTCGGACGCACTTTCTTTCACGCACACTTTGTTTGCTCCGGTGGAAACAGTCAATGTCTGGTATGTCTCTTACAATGACGCCGTGGATATAACGGTCAGTTCCTCCGGCACAAACAGCGTGCCGCTCGTGCTCGATGATTATGCGCTGCCCTTTAATCCTGATGGTGATGGCACCGGTGAGAACCATAGCTATGCCGAAATTACCTACCTCCTCACCGGTGCGATAGGCGACGTTGTCACCTTTGCTTCAACGCCTGACAATGGCGGCGTGTCGAACGGCGGTGGCGGCAATGGCGGCGTGCAGGCGGCCATGGCCACCGGCATCGGCACCGCCCCAACCGGCATACCGCTGAACATCGCGCTTTTCCAGACCAATGGAATTCTCTCCTGGCAAGGCGTGGCTGGGGCTGCCGGCATGGACCTGCAATCCTCCGCCAGCCTTGCTCCGGGAAGTTGGAGCGTCGTTCCGATCACGCCCATCTATAACGGCACGAACGATTCGGTTGCTGTCCCCGCCACCAACGAAGCCCAGTTCTATCGCTTGCATTAGGATTTAGGGAAAATATCGCATTGAGCCGGTCCTCGGTAATAGGCAAGAAGCCAATTCCCCAGGAACCGGCCAGTGTGCATAATGAAAGTCAATTCAATTGCGCTTGCCATTGAAAAAACTCGGGCTGAAGGACTCGGCCTTGATGGCGAGCGCGGTCGCGCACAGACAAAATGCCCTCAGTGGTTTTAAGAAACAGGGCTTGGTATAGACGTTCTTTAGCAACCATCTCTTTTGCGAAAAACTCATCATCGACCAGAACATCTGTAATCCGGTGGGACGAGATGGGCGACTCATAGAGACAGGATTCTTTCCTAATAATCATCACAACACCTGCCGGAATCATTTCATGTGGCCATTTTATGCCACATGACAACATCGACCGCGAGGTGCTAAGTGTGTTGGAAGCTCAAATGGAACGCGCCTTCAAGGGATTGAAGTCCCGTCGGCGTGTCACTTGGGCTGGTAGCGGAAACATGGAACGGCGGATGACACCGCTAAAGCAGAAAACCTAAACGAAACTTATTATGAAGCTGAATCTAAAAACAATTTTTTCCCGGTCTAGCCTTGTCCGTGCCGTCTCCCCTCATCTGATTGCCTGGACGATCATTTTTCTGGGTCTGCCTGGTATGCTCCCGGCACAAACTCTTCTGCATCGCTACAGCTTCGTCAGCGATGCTTCCGATTCTGTGGGCAGCGCCAATGGGACGCTAGTGGCGCCCACCACCGGAAGTCCCGCCACTATCAGCAGCGGGCTTATGCTGCCGGGTTCAGGTGGGGGATTTGGTACTTCAGGTTATGTGTCTCTGCCCAGTGGGATTCTAACCAACACCAGTTCGCTCACGGTTGAATGCTGGGTGACGCAGAATTCGGGAAATGGGTGGGCGGAGGTTTGGGACTTCGGAATCGACGGCTCCCATAACTTCGCGCTGATCCCGGACCCGGACAATAACAACCATAACATGGAGGTGGCCTTCACACCGCACGGAAACGAAATTGATTTGCAGTCGGACACCGCATTTCCGACGGGTACAGAGCAATACGTTGCCCTAACCTTCAACAATGCCACTCTGACAGCTGATCTTTATACGAATGGAGTCCTGGATGCCATGAGGATTTACCCCGATGCTACTTATACTCCCGGCACCATTGGAGGCGCAGGCGGCACTACCCAAAACATGTTGGGAAACGACGTGTATGGGGATGCGCAGTTTAACGGCACCATTTTCGAACTTCGGATATGGAATGGCGTCGTTTCACAACGATATGTCTCCGCCAGCGCATTGCTCGGTTCAAGCATCCTGGTCACTAATCTGGCTCCTGCTTCGGCCAGCCTTGCCGTTGCCAGCGACGTCGTCATCACTGGGACCGATCAAGCCGCGTTCACCGTAACGCTTTCGCAGACGGGCACAAACGAACTGTTGGCAACCAGTGATGCTACCAACTGGACCAGCGCCAATACGAACATTGTCACGGTCAATAAAAATGGCCTGGTCACTGGCGTTGGCATCGGCAGCACTACGGTCAGCGCCATGATTGACGGCGTCAAAGCAACCAGCGCTTCCATCACTGTCACGCCCCAGACACTTGAGCATCGCTACAGCTTCGTCAGCGATGCTTCCGATTCTGTAGGCGGCCCGACGTGGGATGGGACGCTGCAACCGCCCGCCACCGGATCTGCCGCCACTATAAGCAACGGCCTTTTCCTGCCGGGAAATACAGTTGGGGGGCCTGGGGGATTTGGTTATTCAGGTTATGTGTCTTTCCCCAGTGGAATCTTGACCAACACCACCTCGGTAACTGTGGAATGCTGGCTGACGCAGAATCAGGGAATTGGATGGGCGGAGGCTTGGGATTTCGGCAACAACGGCAATGAAAACTTCGCGCTGATTCCGGACCCAGACGACAATAATAGCAAATTGGAAGCGGCCTTCAACCCAAACGCCAACAATATTGAACTAGATACGCCTACTGCCTTTCCGAACGGTGCAGAGCAATACGTAGTCGTAACCTTCAACAATTCCACCTTGATAGGTGATCTTTATACTAACGGAGTGCTGGATGCCTCGCAGGCGTATCCACTTATGTTTCCAAGCTACGCTCCCGGCGCCATTGGAGGCGCAGGCGGCACAACCGAAAATATGTTAGGAAACGACGTCTATGGCGATCCGCAGTTTGATGGCACTGTGTACGAGTTTCGGATTTGGAACGGCGCTGTTTCACCCGCGTATGTGGCCGTGAGCGCCGCCGCTGGTCCGACCAACATCGTGACAAACGTCACCCCATCGTTGCTCACCGTCTCGGTTGCCACTAATAACCTGATTGGCGCTCAAACCGAACAAGCCACGGTAATTGGAAACTTCACGGAGGCAGCGGGTGTCAATGTCACCGGTGCCGCCGTCAACTGGACCAGCAGCAACCCGAACGTTCTATCGGTCAGCAGCAGCGGCCTGATCACCGCTCTAAGCGGCGGTAACGCTACGGTCAGCGCCACCGTCAGCGGCGTCACCGCCACCAGCCCGTCCATTACCGTCGCGGACACTGTGCCGCTGATTACGCAGCAACCTACCCCAGTGACCGTGGCTGTCGGTGGGTCAGCGACCTTTACCGTCGCGGCCATCGGCGGAGGTCTGACCTATCAATGGAGCGACGGCGCGTCACCGATTTTGGGAGCCACCAATGCCACATTGACTTTGACCAATCTTTCCTTCGGCCAGGCCGGAAATTACAGCGTCCTTGTGACCAACGCGCTCGGAAGCACCAACAGCGATGTGGTCACGTTGGCCGTTGATCAGGCGATTCTTGAGCATCGTTATAGTTTCGTCAGCGACGCTTCCGATTCTGTGGGCGGCCCCTCATGGAACGGGACACTGGTAGCCGGTTCGGGCGGCAACCCCGCAACCATCAATAACGGCGTCGTCCTTCCAGGCAATTCCGGCGGTGGTTACGGCGTTTCAGGTTATGTCTCCTTTCCAAGTGGAATACTTGTCGGCGACACTTCTGTTTCGGTTGAATGTTGGGTGCAGCCAAATTCCGATAATACGTGGGCGGAAATTTGGGACTTCGGCTCCAGCGGATCGATCAATTTCGCGCTGATCCAGTACAATGATCGGGAGGCTGGCACGCTAAGTGTGGCCTTCACACCCAATGGTGGCGAAGTCGATATACTCACGCCAAACACCCTCCCGGCCAGCAGCTCCGAGACATACACTGTCGTGACCTACGACAATGCCAATTTGACAGGAGATCTCTATACCAACGGAGTGTTGGACAGTTCAGTGCTTCTGCCCAATAGCGGTTATTCTCCAGGCAGTTATGGAGGGCCGGGCGGTACAACCCAGGACATGTTAGGAAATGACGTTTATGGTGATCCGCAGTTCGGCGGCACAGTTTATGAGCTGCGTATTTGGAATGGCGTGATTTCACAACGATACATCGCGGCCAGCACTTTGCTCGGCTCAAGTAACCTGGTCACAAACGTCACTCCCACCTCCGCCACCATTATTGTCAGCAACACCATGACGGGCGAAACGAGCCAGCAAGCCCAGGTTGACGTGACCCTCTCGCAGACGGGCACAAACGAGTTGTTGGCCACCGACGACGCTACCAACTGGGTCAGCAGCAACCCGAACATTCTCACTGTCAATAACACTGGTTTAATCACGGCCGTCGGCGGCGGCAGCGCCACCATTAGCGCCACGGTCGGCGGCATCATTGGCACCAGCGCCTCCATCACCGTTCCGCTGACTGCGCCGTCCATTACCCAAGAGCCTGCGGCCTCTGAAAGTATTCTTGTTGGCGGGACGCTCCATACCAGTGTGGTCAACGATGGCGTGGAGCCTTATTTCTACCATTGGTATTTCAATACCAGCTCGCAGCCCATTAGCGGAGCCAACACTGCCACGTTGACGATACCTAACGTGCAGGCCGCCAATGCCGGCAGCTACACCGTCATAGTCAGCAATGCCTATGGCAGCGTCACCAGCACGCCCACGGCTCTCACCGTCGTTGCCCCCACAGCGTTCCAGGCGAACTTGCTGGCCCTCAGCCCGCTTGCCTACTGGCCTTTGAGTGAAACCAGTGGCACGATCGCTTATGACATGGCTGGCGGCTATGACGGAACCTATGTCGGTAGTGTGGCTCTCGGCCAGGCAGGCCCAACGAATGCAAGTTTCGGCTCTCCCAGCCTGGCAGCAGGCTTTGATGGAGCCACCGCCTATGTGGACATCCCCGAAGGCCCGTTCGATATTACCAATGCCATTACCACGATGGCTTGGGTCCAGATTGCAAACTTCACCACCTTTGATGGAATATTCGGGCACGGAGATACCTCCTGGCGCATGACTCTCAACCCCACCGGCAACCCTGGCGCCAACGATGGCAACGTCGGCTCGGCCGACGCCACCAGTCCAACGGCCATCGTCGATAACAATTGGCATTTTCTCGTATATACGTTCACGGGAGATTTCAGCAAGGCCAACAATGGCTCTCTCTACGTGGATGGAGCGCTTGTGGCCCACGACACTATTGCGTTGAAGCCTCCCGGGAACGGCCTCGATGTTTGGATCGCCGGAGCGCCGGACTATGGAACGGGGCGGTTGCTGCCAGGCAACATCGCTCACGCAGCCATATTTGCCCAGGCTCTCTCCGCCGCTGACGTGCAGGCCCTGTTCGCAAGCCAGGTGATTTTAGACATCACACGTTCCGGGTCAAACGTCGTTCTAACGTGGTCCTCAGGGACCCTCTTGCAGGCCCCGAGCTTGCTCGGCCCATGGACGACCAACAGCGCTGCGACCTCACCCTTCACGACGGCGGCGACTAACACGGCTGAGTTCTACAAGATTCAGGTTCCTTAAAGACAGCGCCCAATGGGCATGAAAGCAATAGCAGATCAGATTGCCGGAGCTTCGGCTCCGGCTCCTTCCCCTGCTCTGGGGAAGCCAACGAGCGGATTTTGCAATTGGCTGGTAGGGACGGCCCGCCAGGCCGTCCGCGAGTGCCTCGGCGAGGCGTCCCTACCTCGAAATTTAGATGCGTCTGGGCTGAGGTCAGAGTCCGCTTTTTTGACAAGATGGCGCGTTTCGATTAACTTGTAGCCAGCCCCTTGGTGCCATCTCATGAAAGCAAAAACATCCATCCGTCCGGGAAAAGAAGGCTTCACGTTGATCGAGTTGCTGGTGGTTATTGCGATCATCGCCATTTTAGCGGCCCTGCTTTTGCCGGCGTTGGCTCGATCCAAGGCCCAAGCCAAGCAGACCTCCTGCATTAGCAACCTTAGACAAATTAGCATCGGGATGGGGATATATGTCGTGGACAATAGAACATACACTGGAGACTACTCTGCGAATCATAACGCTTATGTGTGGATGCTTCGCGTGTTGCCGGATGTGGGCAATGACCGGCAAGTGTTTTTTTGTCCGGCCGCGCCACTCGATGCCATGTGGGATACTAATGCCAATCAAACCCTTGGAGGCACCGTCGCTTCGGGCAGCATAACCACCATTCCCGGCTACAACCCGGGCCAGTTTGATCCTTGGATCGTCAGTAACAACAGCCGTTTTTCCATTGGCTACAACGATTGGGGGTTGGGACAATCCATCCTAAACACACCTCAGGGCGCTTTAGGACTTGGCGCGGATGTGGACGGCGGGGTTTACTGGGGCACTCGAAAAGATACCTCCGTCATAGCGCCGCCGCAAATGATCATGCTGGCCGATACTCGAGCGTTGCCAGCCAGTCAGGATAACCAATCCTGGGAGGCGAACCTGGACCCAACCGATACCGAGGAAACCACCGCTGGCGCCGGCTACGGAGGACAATTGCCGTCCAACCGGCATAATTTCAAAACGGACGTCGCGTTCTGTGATGGCCATGTTGAAATTGCGAGACGGAACGATATGATCAACCCGGCCGAAAGCAGCCTGTGGCGCCCGCGTTGGAACTACGACAACAAGCCCCACCCCGAATTAGTCTGGCCGGCCATACTGGCCAGCCAGGCCAACATGTTGGATCCCTCTTATTGACAAAAAAAGTTCACGGAATTGTTTGGGATGACATAACTCAGGGAAAACGCATCTAAATAATCGCAACAACTCTGCGCCCTCTTGCTTTCCCTGCGCGACGGTGCTGAAAGAGCGGACAGGGTTAAACAGGGCTGCACAGGATTCGGAATGGGCCAGACTAATTCCCTCGCGGTTTGCGGCTGATTTCGCGCGTTAACGTTACGGAGCGCTTTTGAGAATCTTGTTGTCGTTGAGCCAATCGGTCAACCGTTGCGGCCAGGTATGAATGGATTCCAGCTTGGACCGAATTCCCATGTTAAAGCCGTGTCCGCCGGATTGGTAGATGTGGACTTCCATCGGCCGCCCGGCTTTGTGATATTCGTCCACCAGCGTGAGCAGCGGCTCCAAGTGGCCCTTGTCATCATCGGCGATCAGGAAAAAGGCGGGCGGAGCGTCGGCGCCAACCTGGTCAGGCACGCCCAGCGGGCCGGGATAAATCACAATCTGGAAGTCGGCGTAACCATCCAGCCTGTCAATGGGATCGGGCGCGAGCGGGTCGCCCAGTGTTGGACTATAGACAAGCATCGACGCCACTTCGCCGCCGGCGGAAAAGCCCATGATGCCAAGGCGGTTCGTATCGATATTCCATTCGGCTGCGCGGCTGCGAATCAAACGCATCGCCCGCAACGCGTCCTGGCGAGGATGTATTTGCAACGAATACGGCGAATTGGTTTCGCGAGGCAGCCGATATTTGAGGACGAATGCGGCCACGCCCAGGTCGTTCCAGTAATGGGCCGGCTCAACCCCCTCGGCGTTGAAGACCAATTGCCGATGGCCGCCGCCGGGAAAAATCAGGACCGCCGCGCGATTCGCTTTCTCTTTGGGCGGAAGAAAAACGGTAATCGAGGGATTGTGAATGTTATAGACGCTGCCGCCCTGGATGCGCTCCGGCTCATTGCGCCGCTCTTCGAACCCAGGCGCGCCGTTCGGCCACAACGGCACAACAAACGATTCCGCCGCCGCCGCTGCCATCGTTGCGCAGAGCCACGCGCTCAGCGCCGCGCCAAGCTGCTTCGATCCCATGCTAAACATCGGACAATCTTCCGGTGGATTCGCCAAAACGGGGAAGGTTCTGCATCCCCATGCGGTCAGCCATGCTCAGAAAGAGGTTGGAGGTTGGAGCCGAAGAATATTTCACGTAGCGGCCAGGCGTCAACGTCCCGCCGCCCGCGCCGGCCAGGACAATCGGCAAGTTCACATGCGTGTGATGGTTGCCGTCCGCGTTGCCGCTGCCATAGACGATCATGGAATTGTGCAGCAGCGAATTGCCATCGGTGTCGCGCACCTGGTCCAGCTTGTGCAAGAACGAGGCGAACTGTTTGACGTACCACAAATCAATTTCCTTAAGCTTGCGTATTTTTTCTTCGTTGCCGAAGTGGTGCGACAGGTCATGGTGGCCTTCGGGAATGCCGATTTCCGAAAACGACCTGTTGCTGCCGTCGTGGGCCAGCAAAAGCGTCGCGACGCGCGTGGAATCGGTCTGGAAGGCCATCGTCAAAATGTCAAACATCAGGTTCATGTGTTCCTCATGCTTGGCGGGAATTCCCGACGGCGTCTCAACCATGGGATCTTTGGGATCGCCCAATTTCTCCGCGCGATGAATGCGAAGCTCCAGGTCCCGCAGGTTTGTCAAGTATTGATCCAGTTTCGCCTTGTCGCCGGAATTGAGGCGGCGCTCCATGGCGCGAGCGTCGTCCATGACGAAATCCAGAATCGAGCGCTGCTCCTGGCGGCGCAGGCGCAAGCTCTCGCTGCGCTGTCCCGGCGGACCGTCGCCGAACAGCCGTTCGAAGGCCAGGCGCGGATTGCATTCCGCCGTCATCGGCGTGGTGGGCGAACACCAGGAAAGATTGAATTGGTAGGCGCAGGAATAACCGGAGTCGCAAATGCCGCTCGGCCGCTCGGTTTCGCACGTCAACTCTAATGACGGAAAGCGGGTCAGATGGCCGACTTCGCGGGCTATGACCTGGTCAATCGAAACACCGGCCCGGAGGTCGGTCGCGCTTTTCTTCAATCGCACGCCAGTCAGAAATGTGCCGTTGGCCCGGGCATGGTCGCCGGCGCCGTCTTCGCCGGGCTGGGCGCTGCGATCTTCCAAACCTCCCATGACCTGGATTTGCTGCCGGAACTGCGACAGCGGTTGGAGCGTCTGGCTGAAATCAAAATCTGTTCCCTGCTTTTCCGGCCACCAGGCGCGCGGAATGGCGCCGTTGGGAAAATATAGAAACGCCGTCCGTAACGGCGCGCCGGTGGCTGTCACGGCGAGCTTGCCCGCGGATGATGCCGCCAAAAGACGCGCCGGAAGCAAGGAGGCGAACGCGGGCAACGCAACGCTGGCGCCCAAGCCGCGCAGGAAATGCCGGCGGGTCAGGCCGGGCGGCGGTTGGACCGCGCGGCCATCGGTGGAAGTGTGATTTCTGCTCATATCATTTAGTTTAATGTGGCGAGCTTCGTCGGATGCGAGGACGGCTGCCGGCATTTTTGAAAAGGCGCGGATTCTATGATGCCGCTTAACAAAGCGGATGCTCGCCCATTCGACTTTTCGATCCGGCTCACAATTTCATCTACAGTTTCGACGTCATAATAATCCAGACCCCGGCCTAACGCATACGTTAGCATCTTTTCCGTCAATGTGCGGTAAAAATCTTCAAAATGTTTTTCGACAATAATATGCTTGAGTTCCTTGAAATTGGAAAACTTTTCTCCTGTCAACAACGTCCCCGCGGCATCAATGGGCTGTTTGTATTCCATCGGGCGCCATACTCCAAGGGCATTGAAATTCTCCATCGCCAGGCCCAGCGGGTCCATACGGTTATGACAGGAAGCGCACAGGGCATTGGCGCGATGGGCGGCCAGAGTTTCCCGCAAGCTGGGGGTTTCATTGGTTAAACCTTTGGCCGCATCTTCCAACGGCGGAATGTTCGCGGGCGGCGGTGGCGGCGGCGTGCCCAAAATGCTGTCCAGGATGAACAGCCCTCGCTTTACAGGCGACGTGCGCGTGGGATTCGAAGTGACCACCAGCACGGTGCCTTCTGTCAATACTCCTCCGCGCGGGCTATCGGGCGGCAGCGTGACCCGCCGCATCTCGTTGCCATCCACATTGGTAATGCCGTATTGATAGGCCAGCCTTTCGTTGACGAACGTGTAATCGCTGTCAACCAATTCCAGCAAACTGCGGTCCTCATGTATGACATAGCCGAAAACATCTTCGGTTTCTTCACGCATATATCGGCGCATGCCATCGTCCAGGTCGGGACGCAACGGCGCTTGGAATCGTTTGAAGAAATTGGTGCGAATGTCCTCTTTCTCTTCTTTTTCCTCCTTGCTGATTTCCTCGTCGGTTCGGAATCCCAACTGGCGATAGCGCCGGCGAAGCTTCTCCATTTCCGGATTGGTGCCGCGCTCGCGCGACAGGACTTCGCGCTCATCAATCTGGATATTAATAACGTCCCGGGCTCGCAACCATTGGCCGGTAAAATTGGCAATGAAACGCTTGGAGCGATTGTCTTTCAACATGCGTTCCATTTGCGCGGGCAGGTTCTGCCGCAAACGTCCTTCGCCGGCGAGCTTCAGCAGCTCGTCATCCGGCGTGGACGACCAAAGAAAATAGGACAACCGCGAGGCCAGCGAATACTCGTCCAGCAACGGGTAACTTCCGTCAGTGCTTTTGGCTTCCGTTTCTTCTTCGCGAAACAGAAAGCGCGGCGAGGCCAGCACCGCGACCATGGCCTGGGCAATGCCTGCTTCCACAGTCTTGCCAGGCTTGCTATAAACCTCCTCGGCCAAGGCCGTCAGGCGATTGATCGTTTTCTCGTCAGCCGGACGCCGGAATGCTCTGCGGGTGAAATCCGCCAGATTCGTGCGGACGTAAGTGCGACACGCTTTTTTGTCGGTCGGAATTTCCCCGGGGAAAAAGCGCGCATAAGCCTTCGCTTGCGCTTTGGCCTCATCTTTCTGCTTGTCAGTTGCGTCTTTCTTAGGCTCCTCCGGCTTTTTTACCGGGACGCCTTCGGCCACGATGCTTTCCGCCGCGATCATGAATTTCTCCAGCAACATCGGCGGCAACGTCAGCACGTCGCCGATAGTGTCGAAACCGTAGCCGGTGTCGTCGGGCGGAAACTCCACCTCCGTGTTGTAATCCACGCCAATCAAATCGTGAATGGTGTTGCGGTATTCGACGCGGTTGAGGCGGCGAACGGTGACATGGCCCGGATCAGGATTGGCAGGGTCAACGCGAAAGACCGCGCTTTTGATCCAATGCGTGATCTCCTGTTGTTGTTCCGGCGAAGGACGCGGCTTTTTGGCGGGCGGCATCATGCCGGCCCGCAAATTTTTCATCGCCTTCCACCACAACTCTTCGTTGCCGAGGATGTCCTGGTCGGTCTTAAGCGCGTCAAAAGCGACATTGCCCTTGTGCGCGCCGTCGCCATGACAATCGAAGCAATAATTTTGCAGAATGGGCCGAATCTGGGTGCGAAACTCATCCGAACCGGAACCAGGAGAAGGGAGCGATTCCGCGTTCGCCGCGCGCGCGCCGCCCAGCAGATACAACACGGCGAAGATCGCGGCTACGACTAAAGGCGTAGGCAGAGTCACGACTGCGATAGCAGCCGCGACCCGCGATTTGGCATGAAATACATGGTGGACGCTCAATTTCACTCGGCGACTACTAAACAGACGTTTCAGAACCCTCTCAGATTCATTTGATTCCATCAAAAAAGACGAACAGGAACAGCGCTCAGGGTCATAAGCCGCCGATTATAACGCGCCGCCACGAGGCCGTCTATAAGAAGGTGAGACGATTTGCAACACTTTCGCAGTAGCAAAAGCCGTTCTGGTTCTGGAATTTCGCCATTGGATACTGTGGAAAATCACACCCTCACCCTGCCCTCTCCCAAAAAGGTGAGTCCTCCGCCGTTGGTTTTTAACTCCGGCGATTGGAGCGGCCGGATACTCGTCCATAAACCGACAATCGTCCGAGGGTCATTCCTTCTCCCATTCTCCCATTTGAGAGAAGGATGGGATGAGGAAGCGTAGAAATTGCAATCCCAACATCACCTACTTCTTAAACGCGGCGTAATTCTTTTTCCCGCCGGACTCAAGATAAGCGATTAAATCCCATACCTCATCTTCCGTCAGCGAATTAACCAATCCTTCCGGCATCGGCGAAATCTTCGAAGCACGCCGCGAGACAATATCCGCCTTGCGGATTTTCTCCTTGTTGGGATGAATCGGGTCCGTCAGCAGCACCAGTTCGGTGTCATTTTCCTCGATGAGGCGGCCCGCCAGCGTGTCGCCGTCATTCAGCGTCAATACAATATTTTGATATTGTTCGGATACGACCTTCGAGGGTTTGATTATGGATTCCAGAATGTCCCGCGGCGCAAGACGGCTGGAGACAGCAGCTAATTCCGGCCCAACCGAGCCGCCGCTATCGCCAAAACGATGGCACAAAATGCATTGCGCATCGGCATAAGCGGCTTTGCCTTTGGCGAAGGAACGATGGGATTTCGCCTTCTCCAGGTCCGGCAGCAAATCCTCCATCTGCCAATCCCTGACAAATTTGCGGGCCGACGCCGAGGAGTCAGCCGTAATGGTTTCTGCGGGGAGAAAAGCGGCCAATTCCTCACGCTCGTCCGCGCTTAACGTGTCGATTGCTTCCTTGCGGAAATTTTTCAGGAACGATGGAAAGCTCGCTCCATCGCTGTAGTCGCGCTCGGCGTCTTTAAAGTATTGCAGGGTTTCGGGCGGATGCTGGACGTGGTCGCGGTTCTTATCGAACCAGCCGAGATAATCCTTGCGCAAATCCAGGTTCCAACCGTTGGTGATGTTGCGCAAGCGCATGACATAATAGGTTTGCTCTTCCTGCGTGGGAGCCTTGTCCAATAACGCCACTGTTTTGGCGACGGCGTCAGGCGCTTGCAAATAAAGCAGAAGCTGGCACAACTCACGGTTGACCTCGAAGCTGGTTGCGGGATAGAGCGGATCGAGCTTTTCAATGCCGAGTTGGACCAAGTCGTCGGCAGGCCGGCCCTGACGGCTAAAGCTAACTTCAATGACGCGCAGCTTCAGCAATTCCTGTCCTCGATTCAGGCCGGACAATGGAAATTTCTTCAACGCCAGCAACAAATCGCGTTGCGTATCCTTTCCGCCGCACCGAGCCAGGGCCAGCAAGGCGGTCAGACCGGTTTCGGTGTCCGTTTCGGTGACGGCGCGATCTTTCCACCAGGCCGGGTCCTGAAATTCCAGCGCAATGCGGGCGGCGTAGCGAATCCAACGGTCGTCGCTGCCCAACAAAGGCCAGACCGCTGGGACAATGCGCGGGTCGCGCTTGCCATAGAACCGCTCCAGATCGTGCCGCAGGCGGCGAGCCGTCTCCGCCTGCGCTTCCGCCGCTTTTTCATCGCGGGTCTTCGGTGGTTCCTTAAAATTCGGAACCGCATATGTCAAACGATACAGACCCGATTCGGTACCCCGGCCTCCAGTAATAAAATAAAGCGCGCCGTCCTGCCCAAATTCCAGCGCAGTCAAATTCAGAGGAATGCCGCGCAAGACTGTTTCGATAGTCGCACTGTAAGTCGCGCCATCGGGAATCAAGTGCACGGCGAAAATTCGGCCGTAAGACCAATCTTCCATGAAGCAGGCGTCGCGGTAGAACCTGGGAAATTTGCTCTTGGTTCCGAACAGCACACCCGTGGGCGATCCAACGCCAACGTTTAACGTGGCCGGCAGCGTGTCCTCGTAGTATTCGGGAAATTTGCCGCTGCCTTCGCGAAAGCCGTAATCGCCCCCGGCTATCCAGTGGTTGACACGAATGGGCCGATACCACGGTGTGCCCCAATCCCATTCCATATCGCTGTCAAACCCAATAAGCTCGCCCTCCGGATTGAAAGCGACGTCGTACGTGTTGCGGGTGCCGGCGGCGAAGAGTTCGCAGTTCAGGCCATCCTCATCCATGCGCATGACAAATCCGCCGGGCGCATGCAGACTCGCGCCGAAACCGTTCCCGTCGTCCGCCGACGGCAGCAGTTGATCGTCGGCAAAATTGCGATGCGGCGAGCTGGGCAAAATATCCGACGGTACTTTCGTGAAATTGCCGCAGACGATGTAAAGCTTGTGGTCCGGCCCTGGCACAATCGCATGGGAGCCGTGTTCGCCATCGGTGCTCAGCGGTCGAATCATCTCGGGCGCGGTAAAACCGTCGCCGGTGGCGCGCAACCGGTAAATCCCCCACCCTTTCGGACCCTTGCCATCCAGGAAAAGATAATCGTCCGCATAGAGCATTCCCATAGCCGAGCCGACCGGCACATTGAGCGGTTCTATCATTGACAGCCGACCGTGCGAGAGCGTCATGCGCAGCAATTTCTCATCTCCTTGCGGCGAAACGATCAGGCGCCCTTTGGAGTCAATCGTCATATCAATCCAGGAGCCTTCGGCCGGGCCTGCCGAATGAATCAATTCCACCTTGAAGCCCGGCTCGACGCGTATCGACTCAGCGCTGGTCGCTTCCGGCGCATTGAAGATTTGTCCCCAGGGCTTGTCGCCCAATTTTCCGACGCTGTAGGCCCGCTTCCAGGAATCGTCATCAAAATCAACGGCGTTCCAATTAGGCGCTTCACGATCAGAGCAAAACCAAGTGGTGTCGGTGACCACGGTTTTAATCGAACGCAAGCCGGCTTGTTGGGTGCTTTTCTTGTGCTCGTCCCCGGTAGGGATCGTCATTTCCAGGCGCGCAATAACTCCCGCGGCCCCCACTTTGTTCTCGCACCGTGCCGCAAGGACGTTTTCTCCTTGCACGATCTCCTTGGTAACATCCACGTACGCGGGCGTCTTCCAATTCTCTACGGAGGCGACCTTCTTGCCATTGAGGAAAAACTCAGCCCGATCGTCCCCGGCGATCGACAGGACGGCCTCGACCAAAGGCTTCCGCACCGTGAATGTCTTCCGGAAAAAGCGGACCTCTTTTTGCGAAGATGTATTGGTGGGCGAAGACCAAATCCACTGGGGCCTTTGGGCCTGGGCCGTGACCGACAAAAACAGACCCAGGCAAAACAGCGCGGGTCGGCGCCCGTATCGAAAAAATATCATGGCAAATTATGTTCAGGTAAGCTCATGGTTCCAAATCAATTTTTCTCCGTGCCGGCGGCGTAACGTTCCAGTGTATGCCTGGCAATGAGCAAGCCGGCATCTTCGAGTTTTGGTCCGGCCTCGTGGTTCCGATAAACCGGGTCATGCCAGCCCTCAATATTCAAATCCGAATCGTACCCGGCGCGCAGCAAAGCGTGAACAATCTCCGCCCAATTGGCCTGCCCCAGTCCAGGAAAGCGATGTTCCGCTACTCCGGGATGACACAGGCCGTAGGTCTCCAGCAAGGAGCGGTTAATGAAGGCGTCCTTGGCGTGGACATGAAAAATCCGGGAGCCGAACTTGTGGATGGTCGCGACCGGCTCAATGAACTGGCACAGCAGATGACTGGGGTCCCATTCCAGCCCGATATTTTCGCATTTTGTCGCATTGAAAAGCCGCTCCCACATGGCCGGCTGGCCCATGATATTATAGTGCATCACCGGCAGATGCCACGCCCCTTGCGGACAATTCTCAAAGGCGATGCGCACGTTGCGCTCCGCCGCCTGCCGTGCCAATGGCTCCCAAAATGCCAGCATTTGCGGGATGTAATTTTCGAACGGCTTGCATATGGGATTTCCGCCACGCTCGTTTATTTCGACTTCGATCACTGCGCCGCCAAAACCGGAAACCGTTTTGATACCCATGAAAGCAGCCACTTCAATGGCACGCTGAAAAAGGGCGCGGGCCGATTCGGTCTGCCTTGGATCGAGCGGATTCTGGTAATAGACGCCAATGGCCGAAACGCGTATATCCCGGAGTTGGGCTTCTGCCGCGAATTTCTCGGCGAACGGTTTCCAATCGCCGTGCGACGGTGCGGCCGGGCTCTCGTCGAAGCGCATCCATTGGGTGGACCGGAAACCAAGCTTTTGCAGCCAGTCCAATTCATTCAAACCGCGGCTCAAGACTCCGACGCGCATCGGATGAAAATGCCGGACAGCGCACGCAGTTCAAAGCGCAAAGTGTGAATTACGGGACGAGATACACCCGGTAGAAACGCTCTGGATCGACCGGCGACCCATCGACCTGGCTGCCCACGCCGTCGTTGGCCACAACAGGACTGCCTAAATTGCTCCAGTTGGTTTGAGTCAGGTTCGTTGCGTATTGGGCCTGATACGATTGTCCCGACAGGCCGCTCCAGGTAATTTCAACCGTTCTCGACAACCTGACGATGGAAGTCAATACCGGCGGTGCGCCAGATGGGATTATTTTGAATACAACGCCGTCGCCGTCAGCCCCCCCTAGTTGCGTCGTGCCGTAGAAATCGCCGTCACTTCCCTGCACGAGCATGGCCATGGAACTTGAACCATCGTTGCTGCCGGTAAAAAGATAGAGCGGCGTCAGTCCTCCCTGCGCCGTGATTTTAAAAATGCCGCCATCGCCATCAGGCCCGCCCCCGTAAGTTGTACCGTAGAAATTGCCGTCGCTTCCCAACGCCAATCCCGCTGCGGGAGAAGCGCCGTCGCTGCCGCCTGTAAAAGAATACAGGCCGCTAAACGCGCCTCCGCTGGTCATCTGAAAAACCGTGCCAAAGCCATTCGAACCACCGGCATAGGCGGTGCCATAGAAAACGCCGTTTGTTCCCTGCGTCAATTGGCCGACAGGATTGGCGCCGTCGCTTCCACCGTTGAAAGAATAAAGCGGAGCTATTGCGCCGTCCGCAGTGATGCTGAACACAACTCCCTTGCCGTCGCTCCCTCCAGCATAGGTGGTTCCGTAAAACATGCCATTGCTGGCCAAAATCAGCGTCGCTCGCGGCTGGCTGCCGTCCGCCCCGTTGTTGAAGTAGTGAAGTGGAGTAAACGCTCCCGCCGAAGTGATTTGAAAAAAAACGCCGTTGTTATTGACACCGCCGGCGCTCGTGACGCCGTAAAACGCGCCGTTGCTGCCTTGCACCAATCCGGCATACGGGTTCGCGCCGTCAATCCCATTGGTAAACGAGTACAATGACGCAAAGATTCCATTGCTGCTGATTTGGAAGACGGTGCCATAATCGTTGGTGCCGCCCGCAAAAGTGGTGCCGTAAAAATTGCCGTCAGTGCCGAGGGTCAATCCGGCCGTTGGCGTTTGACCGTCAATAAAGGAAAATGAATGCAGCGGCGTCAAAGCCCCGCCGGGAAACATTTTGAAGACCGAACCGAAACCATTCGTGCCGCCGTCAAAGCATGTTCCGTAAAAATTGCCGTCGTTCCCAAGCACAAGACCAGCATACGGTTGAGAACCGTCGAACTTATTGGTGAACGAATATAAAGTCGTCACGGCCCCGCTTGATACGGGGGGCAGCAGCATCGTCCAGATGAGCAAGCCCGAGCATAAGAAAGGTTTTGTCCATTTTGCCAGCCGCCCTTGGAACGGCCTGGCTCCATCTACCACCAGCGTGTTCATTTTAAGAAGGCTACACCGGTTTCGGTTTATTCGCCAAGATTCATTTCCGTGGCATTGCTTTGAAAGCGAAATTAGCGCGAAAAATCATAATAATCTCAACCAAAACACGACGTTGTGCTGGAAATTGACTGTTGGTCATTTTTTGGTATTTTGCAGAGGTAGTCAGCCTTTAACATTTGCCATTGGAACGCGTATGGAAAAGAAAGGATTTAACTCTACTATCAGCGTGATCGTTGCGACCGTGTCCTTCCTGGGTTTGATCTGCTGCGCTGTTGCCTGTTTCACGCTGTATCAAGCGTTAAGAATTCAGCGGCATGAAGCAAGCGAGGCGGGCGCGCAATTATCATCGCTCGATGAAGCCTTAAAAATTCAGCAGAGCGATCTGAGCAAAACTCAGGAGCAATTGGAATCAGCGACTCAAAAAATTGCCGCTGTCCAACAGCAAAACGAAGCCCTCAGCCAAAAGCTCGCAGCGCTGCAATCGAAGTCGCCTGGGAATCAGCCCGTGGCCCAAATGAATTTCCAGCCCTTCCAATTTCAACTTCATGGCCCCGACGCCGACACCCCTGCCCCTGATTCTGTCGAAGGAAGATTGCGATCGGAGGGAAAGGCCTGGGAACGGGCCCAGGGCCAGCCTGTTCCGGGGGAATATGTTCAAGACATCCTGACCAGCCGATCCGACCAGCCAAAAGGAAGAGGTAGTATTGGAAAAGTCTTGTCCGTAGGTGCGAATGACAACGACCCACCCTGTGCGACAGTCGATTTCGGCCGCGGGTGCGTCGAAGGAATCATGTTCTCGGAACTTGCGCCTGTCCGGTTTGTGTCGTCTGAGATCCGATAAGGCCCGACGCATTGCAACAAGGCCGCCGATCCACCCATTCTTAATGCCGACAAAAATTGCCCCTAAGGCTTTGCGGCAAATTGCTCGGGGCAGGCTTTTTTGGCCAATTCGGCCATTTGCTGCGGCGTGTAATCGTGCTTATGCGTGGCCACGGACCATGAATGGCCGTAGGGGTCCTCTAAAACTCCGTAGCGATCACCCCAAAACTGGTCCGTCACCGGCATGATCACTTTGCATCCCGCCTTGGCTGCGCCGTTAAAGACCGCGTCAACATCCTCCACGTAGAGACTCATCGTGACGCTGGTTCCTCCGCGGGTCTTGGGCGACATGCAATGAGGCGGAAATTCGCCCGCGAGCATAAAAAACGAATCGCCAATCTTCATCAATCCATGCATGAGACTCTTGCCGTCAGGCATGAAGTGGCGCCCGCAATCCTTGGCGCCGAATGCCTTCTGATAAAAATCCATGGCCGCCCCGCCATCTGCGACAATGATATGTGGTGTTATGGTATGAAATCCGTCTGGAATAGGTTTAGTCATAATTTGATCTCCGGTTCAATGACAACAATGCAAGTTCTTCTTCGGTTGTCTATATTGGCCTGAGTCTGTCAAAAACGAGGCCGATGTCAACCATTTTCTAATCCTGGACGGGGATTCAGGACCGACTCCTCTTACGGAATGACGTGTTTGAATTTTCTTGGCGACTTTGCTCCTTTGCGTTAATGGATTGGAAGAACCTGTGGATTTTAACGCAAAGCCCCGAAGGCGCGAAGGCGCAACGTAAGGCAAGACGACAGAAGATTTCCCTCTGCTTCAAATTGCTGGGAATTTAAAACGAATCAACCTTAGGCCCGGATTACGTCTCTTTGGAGATCTATTCCGGGTCGAGCAGAATAACCTTCAACTTGCCGGAGGGCTGGCTTGCTTGCGTAAATTTATCCATCAGACTAGGCGCGGTGGCCGGGGCGGGAGTCGCGGCAACCGCCGGAGAAGCTTGCTCCTGCAAGGCTGAGCGCAGCGCGCTTTCCACCAATTGTGTACAATGAATTTTTACCGGCGGCAAGGGTCCAAGGCCCGGAGCGAGTTCCTCGCCAGATAGAGCCAGAACTTCTTCCGATGTTTTGCCGCGAATCATTTCGGTCGCGAGGCTTGCCACCGCAATGGCCGTTTCGCAGCCGAAACTTTGAAAAGTCGCCTTGTCAATTACTCTTTTGCCCGCCTCTTCCTTGAACTTAATCCAAAGGCGGATCATGTCTCCGCAAGCGGCGCTGCCCGCGGTTCCTACGGCGTCGGCGTCGGCCAATTCGCCCAGGTTCTTGGGATCGCGCAACGCTTCCTCGATTCGTTTTTGATAGTCCGGGGCGGGATTCATGCGGAAAGCTCCAATCGGTAGCGCGGGATGCTGGCATCGGCTTCGCTGGACCAGGCGTCGATGCCGCCGCGCAGGCAGCGGACATTGCGGAAGCCCTGGCCCATGAAATAGGCGGCGGCGTCCAGGCTTTGCCGACCGCGATGATCGTAAAGCACCAGCAATTCCTCGCGGGGCCAGCGACCTAAAATGTCCTGCATCACCGGTTGCGAAAGCAGCACCGCGCCTTCGATGCGCGTGGCCTCGAACTCTTCGCGGCTGCGAATGTCCACCAGGCGGACCGTGCCGGATTTGCGCAAAGCGGCCAACTCAGCGGCGGAGATTTGCAATTCCTCGTCCTGTTGATGACTGGCCTGAATGTGCGCGGTCACTTCGGCGACATCGAGATTATTGCGGGCACAGAGCGCGCCCAAAGTTTCCCCGGGTTGGAATGCGCAACTCGCACAGCCGCCGATGTGGTAGCGGCGGAAGAGCGCCCGTTGCGCGCCCGGAAACATTTCCAGCACGCGCGTCATGGTCGTTTGCGGATCGATGGAGACGGAATCGGTCATTCGCCAAAGAATTTTTGGATTTCCCGCAGCGTTTCGAACAAATAATCCACTTCGGCCGCGGTGTTGTAAAAATAGAAACTGGCGCGCGCCGTGGAATCCACGCCAAGTTTTTTCATCAGCGGCTGATTGCAATGGTGGCCTCCGCGCAACGCCACACCCCGTTGGTCCGCCACCGTGACGACGTCGTGGGCGTGAATATTTTTCAACAAAAAGCTGACCACGCCCGCGTGGCCGGTGCGCGGACCGAAAAGGCGCAGGCCGGGAAGACTCAACAGCTTTTCCAGCGCCAGCGCGGCCAATTCGCCATCGTGCCGGGCTATATTTTCGCAGCCGATGGCAGCGAGGTAATCCAGCGCAACTCCCAATCCGATGGCACCGGCGAAATCAGGCGTGCCGGCCTCAAATTTGTGCGGCGCCTCCTTCCACGTGCTGCGGAAAAAATCAACGTTGGAGATCATGTCTCCGCCGCCCAGGAACGGCGGCATGTGTTCGAGCACCTCGCGCCGTCCGTAGAGCACACCGATGCCAGTCGGACCGCAGACTTTGTGGCCGGAAAAAGCCAGGAAATCGCAGCCGATCTCCTGCACATCGACAGGACGATGCCCAACGCTTTGGGCGGCATCGACCAACGTGACAATGCCACGTCGCCGGGCGCGCGCGCACAAATCGGCCACGGGATTGACCGTGCCAAGCGTATTGGAAACGTGCGTGAAAGCGAACAACTTGACGGTGCTGTCCAGTAAATTATCCAGGCGTTCGACGTCCAGCAGGCCGGCGTCGCCCGTAACCGGGACGTAAGCAAGCTTGGCCCCGGTGCATTCGGCCAGTAGTTGCCAGGGGACAATGTTGCTGTGGTGTTCCATTTCCGTCAGCAGAATCGTGTCACCGGCCTTGATGTTCTTCTCGCCCCAGGCATGAGCGACCAGGTTGATGCCTTCGGTCGTGCCTCGCGTGAAAATAATTTCGGCCGATTCGCGCGCATTGAGGAACGTCGCCGTGCGGTCGCGGGCGGCTTCGAACCCGATGGTGGCGCGCCGGCTCAATTCGTGAATGCCGCGATGGACGTTGCTGTTGTCATGGCGGTAAAAGCGGTCCAGCGCCTCCAGCACGACGCGCGGCTTTTGCGAAGTGGCGGCGTTGTCAAGATAAACAAGCGGATGTCCGTGGACTTTCTGCCGGAGGATGGGAAAATCCTCGCGCAACGCGGCCCAATCTGGCGGGTTCCGAGTCACATTAATCCGAGTTCCAGCCGGGCAGCGTCCGTAAGCATTTCACGACTCCAGGGCGGGTCCCAAACCAGGAATACGCCGGCTTCCTTGACGCCCGGAATGGAGGAGACCTTCGATTCGACGTCTTGTTGCAAAACAGGCCCCATGCCGCAACCGGGCGCAGTCAACGTCATTTTAATCTCGACCCGGCTCCCACCGGCCGGCAAAGGCTGGATTTGCAAATCATAAACCAGCCCTAGATCAACGATATTGACGGGAATTTCCGGGTCGTAGCAGGTGCGGAGTTTCTCCAACACTTGCTCGTCGGTGACGGTTGAATTCTCCGACGCCGTGGCGGTTTCGGCGGCCGTCGCGACGGTTGGCTCTTTGCCAATGGCATCGGCGTTGCGGGCATCAATGCGCGCCATGTTGCCGTGAATGATGACGGTATAACTGCCGCCCAGCGCCTGGGTGAGCACCACCGGTTCGCCGGCTTGCAACGTGATCTTGGTGCCGGCAGGAATAAGCACCGCTTCGCAATCACGCTTTAAAATAATCTCGTCGCTCATGGCCGTTCATTGCACGTCCGTTGAAACGCTCTTTTGCCCATCCAGGCCGGCGAGCATGGCGTGCCATGGTAATATGGCGCATTTGACGCGCATCGGAAAGTGATGAACTCCGGCAAATGCGCACAACTTGCCCAAAGCGTCCTCGTCCGCTTTGCCGGTCGTGACCATGCTTTGGTATTGACTGAAATAGCGGCGGGCGTCGGAGACAGTCTTGCCTTTCAACTCATCCGTCATCATGGACGCCGAAGCCTTGGAAATAGCGCAGCCGGAACCCTGAAAGCTGATGTCACGAATAACGTCGCCTTCGAGCTTGAGATAAACCGTGTAACGGTCGCCGCAGAGCGGGTTGTTGCCTTCCGCCGCGCGATCCGCCTGAGGCAGAACGTGGAAATGTCGCGGCTTGCGGCTGTGGTCCAGGATGACCTCCTGATAAAGCTCGTTTAATTCACTGTCCATGCTAAGAAAGGGAAAGGTCCAGGCTGTCGAACCGTTCCGTCAACAATTTTTCCAAATGCGCGCGCACCGGCGCCAGAGTGATGCGTTCCACGGCGTCGTTGGCGAAGGCGCGAATGAGCATGCGCCGGGCGAGGTCCGCTCCGATCCCGCGGGCGCGCAGGTAAAAAAGCGCTTCTTCGTTGAGCTGCCCGACAGTAGCGCCATGCGTGCATTTGACGTCGTCGGCGAAAATCTCCAATTGCGGCTTGGTATTAATGAGCGCGCTTTCTGAAAGCACGAGGTTGCGATTCGTCTGCTTGGCATTCGTCTTCTGGGCGTCTTGTCGGACGAAAATTTTCCCATTGAAGACGCCGTGCGCGCGTCCCGCCAGAATGCCATAATAGAATTCGTGGCTTTCGCAATGCGGCTTGGCGTGATCAACGACGGTGTGATGGTCGATCAACTGCTCGCCGCGTCCCATGTAAAGACCGTTCAGGATGGCCTCCGCGCCTTCGGCATTGAGCAACGCCTGAATCTGATTCCGGGCCAGGCGCGCGCCGGTGGCGATGGAATGGGAGAGCCAATGGCTGTTCCTGCTTTGGACGGCTTGCGTGGTTGCGATGTGAAAGGCGCGCTCGTTTTCGTTTTGGAGCTTGCAATGTTCCACCCGCGCTTCGGGGCCGAGCACCAATTCCGTGACGGCATTGGTCAGATGCGGCTCGCCGGTAAGGCTGGCGTAGGTTTCCATGACCTTCAACGAACTGCCCTGATGCGCCACAATGAGATTGCGCGCGTGAACGATCGCGTGCGGCTGTTCGGAAGCAGCCAGATAAAGAAGCTGAATCGGCCGCTCTACATTCGCGTTCGCGGCGACCGAGACAAAAGCGCCATCCTGAAAACAAGCCGTATTCAACGCGGTAAAAAAATTCTCGTCGTAATGAGCGTGGCGGGCCAGATTGCTTTCCAACTCGCGACCGTCCGTTTCACAAAACTCGCGCAAGTTGCCCGCTCGCAGAAGAGCGCCTGGGCCAGGCAGCACGGACAAATCTGCGCGGAACTGCCCATCGACAAACACCATGCAATAGCCGTCACCGGCGAGGCGAAAGGGTTCGACGTCCGTCGGGCCAAGCCGCCGCGCAACCGGGGCGGCTGCGTGCAGCGGCCACTGCCGCAAACGCGCCACATTCGTGAAACGCCATTCCTCATGTTCCGTGGTGGGGAATCCGATTCTCTCCGCCTCCGTCCTAGCCTTTTCACGGATGGATTGCAGCCATGCGGGGCCAGGCCCGTTTCCGTTCCCAGGAATGGAAACGGCGGCAGTTTCTCGATCAGTTTGAGCAAGGGTGTCCATCACGGTTTTCCATTCTTGGCCGCGCCTTCGAGAACCCAGTCGTAGCCTCGCTCCTCCAGTTCCAAAGCGAGTTCCTTGCCGCCGGACTTCACAATTTGCCCATGCACCAGGACATGAACGTAGTCGGGCACGATGTAATTCAAGAGCCGTTGGTAATGCGTGATGACCAGCGTGGCGTTATCTGGACGGCGCAGCTTGTTGACTCCGCCGGAAACGATCTTGAGCGCGTCGATGTCCAGGCCGGAATCCGTTTCATCGAGAATGGCGAGCTTCGGTTCCAGGATCGCCATCTGAAAAATTTCATTGCGTTTCTTTTCGCCGCCGGAAAAGCCCTCGTTGACTGCGCGGCCCAGCAGCGACGGATCGAGTTCGAGCAATTTGCTCTTCTTCTTGACGAGAGCCAGGAATTCGACCGCGTCCAGTTCCTGTTCGCCGCGCGCCTTGCGGCATTCGTTCAGCGCGGCCTTGAGAAAAACGGTGCTGTTCACGCCGGGAATTTCCACCGGATATTGGAAGGCCAGAAACACTCCCGCCCGCGCCCGCTCCTCCGGTTTGAGATCGAGCAGAGAAACGCCATTGAAGGTGACGCTTCCGCTGGAAATTGTATAATCGCCACGGCCGGCCAGCACCTGGGCTAGCGTGCTCTTGCCGCTGCCGTTGGGGCCCATAATGGCATGGATCTCACCGGCTCGGACAGAAAGGCTCAGACCCTTGAGGATCTCCTTGCCGTCCACACCGGCGGATAAATTGCGAATTTCAAGCATAGATTGTTGGCTCATTGTCATCCCTTTTCCGCAGTATCGAGATCAACCGACGCTGCCTTCGAGGCTAACGCCGAGGAGCTTTTGCGCCTCGACGGCAAACTCCATCGGCAGATGGTTGAAGACTTCTTTGCAGTAACCGTTGACAATCATATTGACGGCGTCCTGGGTGGAAATGCCGCGCTGGTTGCAGTAAAAAATCTGGTCCTCGCCGATTTTGGAAGTCGAGGCCTCATGCTCCACCGTGGCCGTGCTGTTGCCCACTTCCAAGTAGGGGAACGTGTGCGCGCCGCACCGGTCGCCCAAAAGCAGCGAATCGCATTGGGAATAATTCCGCGCATGGGCCGCGCTGGGTCGGATCTTCACCAGCCCGCGATAGCTGTTCTGGCCGTGCCCGGCGGAAATGCCCTTGGATACAATCGTGCTCTTGGTATTGCGCCCGACGTGAATCATCTTGGTCCCGGTGTCCGCCTGCTGGCGGTGATTGGTCAGAGCGACGGAATAAAATTCGCCCACCGAATTGTCGCCGAGCAGCAAAACGCTGGGATATTTCCAGGTGATGGCCGAGCCGGTTTCAACCTGCGTCCAGGAAATTTTGGAATTGCGTCCTGCGCACTTGCCGCGTTTGGTCACGAAATTGTAAATGCCTCCCCTGCCCTGCGCGTCGCCGGGATACCAATTTTGCACCGTTGAATATTTAATTTCGGCGTTCTCCATCGCGATCAATTCCACCACCGCCGCGTGCAATTGATTTTCGTCACGCATCGGCGCCGTGCAGCCTTCCAGATAACTGACGTAACTGCCCTCGTCGGCGATAATCAAAGTCCGCTCGAATTGCCCCGCGTTGGCGGTGTTCATGCGGAAATAAGTGGAAAGTTCCATCGGGCAACGCACGCCTTTGGGCACGTAGCAAAAGGAACCGTCGCTAAAGACGGCTGAATTCAGCGCGGCGAAAAAATTGTCGTTAGCCGGCACCACCGTTCCCAAATACCTCTTGACGAGATCGGGATGATGTTTGACCGCTTCGCTGAAGGAGCAAAAAATGACGCCAACCTTGGCCAATTCCTCGCGGAACGTCGTGGCCACCGAAGCGCTGTCCAGCACGGCATCGACCGCCACATTGGAAAGCCGCTTCTGCTCATCGAGGGAAATGCCCAGCTTCTCGAACGTCGCGCGCACTTCCGGATCGACTTCATCCAGGCTGGAGAGTTTTTTCTTCGGCTTGGGCACGGCGTAATAGATGTAATCCTGATAATTGATCGGAGGGTACTTCACATTGGGCCAATGCGGCTCCGTCATCGTCTGCCAGTGCCGGTAGGCCTTAATGCGCCAATCCAGCATAAAATCAGGCTCGCCCTTGGTAGATGCAATCCGGCGGACGACGTCCTCGCTCAACCCAGGCGGAAAAGCGTCAGTCTCAATATCGCTGACAAACCCGTATTTGTACTCGGATTTGACAAAACTCTCAATGGTATCAGTGGTGGTGTCCATATCGGACAAATTTAGTCCGCTTCAAGTGTAGGCCAGCCCTGCCAGATGTCAACGCTGGGGAAAAGGCTTACAATGTATCAATTTGAATCTTCCGCAATTTGAAGGCTGGCCTGAAATTCGGACGGCACATAGCACTTTATCAGTGATTTAAACCTTTCAACCTGAGAACTATTCGCAAAAATGAAAGGATAAAATCCGTTCGCTTTGAGGTAATTTTTATTGAGGCCACCGACTACTTGGAAACCTGCGACCTGGACAGCCAGTGCGCGGACTATCGCGCCTAAAATTTCATCCTTGTTCAGAAATGTGACTTTGATCGTCATTGGGTACCTTTCTTTTTTTCCGTGGTCTTTCACAACACAATCTGGAAATTCGAATCATGCGTAATCGGCCAATGTTTTTTCCGTTGCACGCCGGTGGCGCCCCGAATCCGATATGGCGCTAACCACAGTTCCGATCTCACCGGGTTGGAAATCACAAAGGCGCAACACATCTGCCAGCAAGTCTCTTTTTGCTCGATTGTCGAGCGTCGCCAATGCCCAAACAGTAGAGCCGGGAATTTGCTTTGCGGCTATGCTCTTACCGCTGTCTTCAACTTGTTGTTGGCTCTGTCCAAAATATACACGATTGCCTCTTTGAAAATTTTCAATCTTTCTGAACTCATTTGGTTTGTTTTTATATATCCAACCTAACACAGCCAAGTATTTGCCGATTCCGCTCAAAACACTGTATTCAGGGGTCCGGACGAACGACGTGATGCTGTTTGCGGCGGGTGTAATCGGGCGAGGATTTCGATTCGGCAGCGACGGCAAGAGAGCCCTCTTCAGAAGTTTCTCGATCACATCGTTGTGATCGAAATCGACCGTCGTCCGTCGGTCGATTTCCACGAAGAGGTCTTCGCCTATACTGATAGTGAGATTTTTCATGAATACTAGTATTGCGCGTATTTTGAGTAATGCAAGTATTATTTGGGCAATAGTGATTTATGGTTTCAACGTGAGTGAAAATCTCTGTCCAGGAATCGGATTCCCATTTGCGGGCCACTAAGACCCTGTGTAGGATAGCCCTGTGCCGAATTGCCGAGCGGTTGAGGCGGCAATCATTCCAAAAATCACTTCCTTTTATAACTTTCCGGCAGGCGATCCCATTCCGGCGGTTCGGTGCTCGGAACCTGAGCTAGAAACTCATCCAGGCCTTTTCCAGTCGCTCGGGCAGCCCGCTCCTCCAGAAGCGGCTCCGCGACCAGACGTGACAAACTTTGGGCCAACGCAATGGCAACAAGCGCATCCATGGACAAATTCTTCGAGGCGGCCACTTCGCGAGCCTTCTTGTGCAGGTCGTCCGGCAAATTTATAGTTAATGCGCTCATATCAAATGATTCTCAGAAATTCACTCGGCGTCAATACCAACGATGAGCTGCTTCCGGGGAGCGCGAGCGTCTCGCTCGCAGTTTTTGGCCTCTGGCCGGAAACATCCATGCTTGAAAAGGAATCCGAAGAGGAACCACAAACAGAATCAGAAATGCAATTGGCCAGCGGGACGCCAGCCAAAGCGACCGGGACGGTCACGGTCCCCATTCACTGAATGGTTAGGGCATGGCTCAAAAAAAATGTCACAGCTCGACAGAGTCTCGCTCCACCGCCATGAGACATTGTTTTGTATTTGCATCCGCTCTGTCCAAAATGGCCTTGCGCTGAATTGTGGAACGATTCAACATCGGGCGGCTGCTCCCGGGAAGGAAGCATTCGCGGGCCCGGCCTGTATGACCATCATCCAATGTGATTACCGGCGGCACGCGGAACCGATTTTGGCGATCTTCAACGACGCGATCGTCAATTCCACAGTTCTCTACGAATACAAACCGCGCACGATGGAGATGATGGCGGCCTGGTTCGAGGCCAAATCGAAAGGAAAGTATCCGGTCATCGGCCTTGAGAATGATTCCCGCGAGTTGATGGGATTCGCCAGTTACGGAACGTTCCGCGCATTTCCGGGCTACAAATATACGGTCGAGCATTCGGTTTATGTGGACGCGCGCTTTCGCGGGCGCGGATTTGGGAAGCGTTTGCTCAAGGAAATCATCGCCGCCGCCCAGGGACAGAATTATCACACTATGGTGGGGGTCATCGACGCTTCCAACTCGGTGAGCATTGGTTTGCACGAGGCTTTTGGATTTGCTTGTTGCGGCACAATCCGCCAGGCCGGATTCAAATTCGGACGATGGCTTGATGTGTTGTTCTATCAGTTGATACTACCCACGCCATCCCAGCCAACCGATGGATGAGGAAGACTGAGGGCGGGCAAACGCAGTGGTTACGGCACAATTAGGACCGTGTCCCCGTTCTCCAATTCCATATCTTGATGGTGCAAAAGATCGACGCCTTGAAATTCGGCGGCGACCTGGCCATGGCGAATCACCCGGACGAGCCGTGGATTCATAAAGGCAGTGTAATCGGCGGCGACGACAGCCTGGCTCAATTTCAGGCCTTCCTCCCACGGCACGATGGGATTGCGCACTTGCCCTTGCACAAAGACGACCGGCCCTTGCTGTTGCCGGGTGGTGGTCGTGGCGGCGGCTTGCATGGCCTGTTGCTGTCCGGCTACATAAGCCCGCCGCGCTTCCAATTCCTCCTTTTTCTTACTGACACAGCCTGCCCCGGCCAAGCCTATGAATAATAAGCAAAGGATTGCACGAGCGAACAAACGCATTCCGTCGGCGAGACGCCGACGGAGGCGACCGATCCGCCTCCGCGATGCTTTGGCGAGACGAGAACGGTCGCGCCCCCAAGGAATCTCTAAAAATTGGCGCATAACTAACAACTGGTCGGCGCCTCCCGCAAGACTTCGATGCAATGCTGCACCGCCGCCGCCACAAATCCCAAACATTCGACCGCGCCGCTCGGCTTGCCGGGAAGACAAATGATGAGCGTTTTGTCCACGGCCACCGCCAGATTGCGCGACAAAATCGCGTTCGGTGTGATCTTCAAGGATTCCATTCGCATCACTTCACCGAAACCCGGCAATTCGCGCACGGCCAATTCCCGCACCGCTTCCGGCGTCACGTCGCGCGCGGCGACACCTGTGCCGCCCGTGGTCAGGATGAGGTTGCAGCCTTTGTTGATATGGTCACGGATGGCGCGTTGAATGTCGCGTTTTTCGTCCGGCACGAGCGTTTCAACCAGGACTTTCCAGCCGCGAGCCGAGGCGGCCAGGCGCAAGGCCGGTCCGCCAAGATCTTCGTATTGACCGCGTGAAGCGCGATCAGAAATGGTGATGATTCCAGTTTCGATTTGCATCATTTCTTTGTTTTTGACACCAGAACGATGTCCGTAATGCGCATCGATTTATCGACCGCCTTGCACATGTCGTAAATGGCCAGGGCCGCCATGCTCACGGCCGTCAACGCCTCCATCTCGACGCCTGTAGCCGCCGTAATTCGAGCCGAGGCCGTAATAACGATGCGGTCGCGGGAAGCCGGAATTTCAAATTCGACGGAGCAGTGTGAGATATTGAGAGGATGGCAGAGAGGAATCAAGTCGCCGGTTTTCTTCGCGGCCAGAATCCCGGCCACACGCGCGCAGGCGAAGACATTTCCCTTGGCAATTTCATCCTTCTCAATGGCAGCGAGGGTGGCTGATTGCAAGAGAATGGCGCCCCGCGCCATCGCCTCGCGGCGGACCGGCGGTTTGGCGGAAACGTCCACCATTTTGACCTCTCCGCGCGCATTCAAATGAGAAAATCTTGTCATGGACGGGTGGGATGAACCACGCTCTCTTTCCATTGAACCACCGCCGCGCGCATTTGTTCCGCCAACTGCCAATTCTTTTTCACATGCCTGGGAATGAATCCCGGCGAAGTGCCAAACAAATCCGTCGTCACCAGAATCTCACCGTCGCAGTGCGGGCCGGAGCCGATGCCAATGGTGGGAATGGAAATTTTCGCGGTAATTTGATGCGCGACGGGAGCTGTGACCAATTCAAGCACCACGCCAAACGCGCCCGCCTTTTCCAATGCCAGGGCATCGGCAATCAGCCCAAGCCGTTCCCCTTCTTGCTTGCCTTTGACATGGTAACCGCCCTCGACAACCGCGTTTTGCGGGAGCATGCCCAAGTGGCCCAGCACAGGAATGCCCTCAGCGATGATGGCCTCAAGTTGGGGCAAGATGTTCCGGCCACCCTCGGCTTTGACCGCCTCGGCCCCTGCTGCCATCAAACGCCGGGCGTTCTCGACCGCTTTGGCCGGAGTCGCGCAACTGCCGTAAGGCATGTCGGCGGCCAGCAATCCTTGCGGCTTGGCGCGGGCCACGGCCCGGACGTGATGCTCCATTTCCGACATGGTCACGCAGGTCGTGTCCGGATAACCCAAAACCACCATGCCAAGAGAATCGCCCACCAACAGAAGCGGAACGCCCGCGGTGTCAAGTATTTTGGCCATGGCAAAGTCGTAGGCCGTCAGGGCGGCGATGCGTTCACGGCCTTTCATGGCGCGAATTCGTGTGACTTTGCCAGTCATGGTGTTGATCCCTCTGGCCGGAAGCTCGCCAGCAGCTCTTCGGGCCGCACTGTGGCCGTGCCCAGTTTGCCGACGACGATGCCGGCGGCGTGATTGGACAAAATCGCCGCTTCCACTGGCGATGCTCCGGCGGCAATGGCCAGCGTAAAGGACGCAATGACCGTGTCGCCAGCGCCCGAAACATCAAACACCTCTCTCGCAACCGTCGGAATGTGAAAGGGCCGGTGACCGCGCTGGCACAACAACATTCCTTGATCGCCCAAGGTGATCAGCAGAAGAGCCGGCTTCAGGTCGGCCAACAATTTCTCCACGACGTTTCGCAGCCCCTCGTCCTCCGTCGCTGGCGCGGCCGGTGTATGGTCCGATAAACCGGCGAGGGCGAAGGCTTCCTTTCGATTTGGGGTCAGCAACGAGACTCCGGATAAATCGACGGGGTGCGAAGGCTTGGGATCCACGCTCAACCAGATGCCCCGCTCGCGGCATAATGTCTTCGCCCCATCCAGCAATCGTTGAGTTACAACACCCTTGGCATAATCCCCCAGGATGACCGCACCCGCAGTTCTCAGCCCCTGCTCCAGCAACGCCAGCAACTGGTCGGTCATCGCCGCATCCAAATCCGAATTGCTCTCGCGGTCCACTCGCACAACTTGCTGGCGATACGCGATGATCCGTGTTTTGATGCTGGTCACACGATCGCGACAGACCAGCAATCCCGTGCAGCCGATGCGGTCGTGCCGAAGGACTTCCTTCAACTGTCCAGCAGCGCTGTCATGACCCACCACGCCGAACAACTCCGTGGCGGCGTTCAAATCAGCGATGTTCCGGGCAACATTGCCCGCGCCGCCGGGCACAAAAGTCTCATTCTCAAATTCCACTATCGGCACGGGCGCTTCGGGCGAAATCCGCCCGACACGGCCGCGGACAAATTGGTCCAACATCACGTCACCGACCACCAGGATGCGCGCGCGGGCCGCCGCTGCCAGCAATTGGCGCACACGCGCATAAGGCAGCACTGATTCCTTTAAAGTTTGCAGTTTCTTGTTCATGCAACTTAACCCAGGAACGCCGTTATCGGGCTGGTCGCGCTGGCGGTTGCTTGGGCCGAGGCCATGCCAGCCTCGAAAGCTTCGCGCCCGCAATGGACCGCTTCCGCGAAAGCGCGGGCCATGCGGCAAGGATCATGGGCCACGGCAATGGCAGTATTGACCAGCACGGCGTCCGCTCCCATTTCCATTGCCTCAGCCGCGTGGCTCGGAACGCCAATGCCCGCATCGACCACCACTGGCACCGTGGCTTGTTCGATGATAATGCGAATCTGCTCGCGCGTTTCGAGACCGCGATTGGACCCGATGGGCGACCCTAGCGGCATGACCGTGGCCGTGCCAACATCTTGCAACCGCTTGGCCAGGACGGGGTCAGCATTGATGTAAGGCAGAACAACAAAGCCTTCACGGACCAGAGCTTCCGCCGCCGCCAAAGTTTCCACCGGATCAGGCAGCAAATAACGCGGATCGGGATGAATCTCCAACTTGATCCATTTCGGCAAACCGGCCGCAGCCGCCAAACGCGCGAGGCGCAAGGCATCAGCCGCGTTCATCGCCCCGCTGGTATTGGGAAGGACCAGGTAGCGTTTTGGATCAATAAACTCCAGGATATTGGCAAAGGGATCGCGGTTCCCGCTCAAATCGGCGCGCCGCAACGCCACCGTGACGATTTCCGCGCCGCTGGCATCCAGGGCTTGCCGCATCAATTCCGGCGACGAGAACTTTCCCGTTCCCAGCAACAGTCGCGAGCGGAAGGACCGGCCGGCGATGGTTAATTTGGATACGTCATTCACTGTTCAAAACGAGAGCATGGCGGGTTGGGAACGGCGATTAAAGTTTAAAGTGCAGCCGGCTTGAGCGCGTCGGCCCGAGAAAAACTGGGCGGAACCAGCCAAAATTATCATGGAAATCAAGGGCTTACGCAAATTCCAAGGCATCGACAGGGGAATAGTTGGCAGGGGAATGAAAGAAGGCATTTCCAGGATATTCCCCTGACCCAGATTCCCCTGCCAATCATTGCCTTGGCTTTTCTCACGCAGAGGCCGCCAAGGCCGCTGAGACGGACACGACGTCGACATAATTATGGTTGGACTCACTTGGACTGAGCCGGACTGGCCCGAATCCTTTCCAGCCAAAATTCCCCAGGAATTCATTAAAACGATCATGGAAATTACTTACGTAAGAAATAGCGGCTTAGTGGACAGTGGCAAGGGGCCAGTGGGAAGCCACACGCACCGCCGCCGCTCAGGTAGGTTTTGGCGGGCTGGAAAAAAACTTTTTTTTACCGTTATTCACCGATATCCACCTTTATCGACCGATATTCACCGTTACTGGCTTGAACCGACCCGGATGATTTTGGGCCAGGGCAGACGCATCTGAATTTTCGAGACAGGGACGCCTCGCCGAGGCGACTGCGGACGGCCCGGCAGGCCATCCCTACCAGCGAATTGGGGAGAGCGAGACTCTGTCGAGTTGTGACTTTTTTCGGAAATCGAGTTGGGGCTCGATGGAATCTCGCCCTCCCGATCCTCATGTCCAATTCGAGCCATCGCTGACCTTTTGCGTCAGTACACATGGCCGTATAATAACACACATAATTGGGACTGCAAGTGCGAATGATAGTAAAGAAGCAGGCTCACCACGAAGTTCACCACACGAAGGGATCAAAACCCTATTTTCGAGAGGATTGACAGGATGGGCGGCTTTTTAATGAACGTCCCAAAAAATGTGAGATTAGGTGGGACCGACGCCTTTATGGAGAAGTGTTTTGTACCGGGTTCATGGAGATTGATTCATTTTGGTCTGGATGTTGAATTCGTTGGAGAATAGATCCTCATGCATGGCTTTGAGCGATTTGCCACAATTTATTAAGGAACGCTACGAGGTTCATGAATGGAGACATGCGTCCGCGGTTCTTGCGCGGGATTTCCCAAACGAGTGGGAGGACGTCATGGTTGTTCTGGGTCAGTTTCGGATAAAGAAAAGCCATATTACTGTGGGCGGCGGCGGGAAGAGCAAAGTTTCCGGCTCTATTGACGAAGCGTTCACAAAACGTGGATGGAAAGAACGCAAGTTTAGCACACAGATACGCGTTGATGAAAACGTCTTCGACAGTCCTACCCACAAGGTGGATTGCTTCAAGAATGGGATCGGCGTAGAAATTGAGTGGAACAATAAGACCGAGTTTTACGACCGCGATCTGAACAATTTTCGCTTACTGTTCGAGCTTCGTGCGCTTAACGTCGGTGTGATCATAACTCGATGCGACGAACTCCAGGAAATTTTTGACGAGCTGGGCCGAGGTTCGAGTTACGGTGCGACGACGACCATTATGAGCAAACTGCGTAGGAGACTGGAAGGTGGAAGTGGTGGTGGTTGCCCGGTGTTAGTGTTTGGAATGAAAAAAACGCTTTATGACAAAAATAGCTAACTTGATATTGCCTACTCCTGCGGACGACTTGACGGGGCGATTTGAAGGGAGGTTCTCAACGATTTTGGCTGATCCTCCTTGGCAGTTCCAAAACCGAACCGGGAAGGTTGCTCCTGAGCATCGTCGTCTTTTGCGCTACCCAACCATGGAGTTGCAGGAGATTATGGAACTGCCTGTGGGCGGCCTCGCGGCAGCTCGTTCTCACCTGTATCTGTGGGTGCCTAATGCCCTCCTTATGGAAGGCCTGCAGGTAATGAAGGCCTGGGGCTTCGTTTACAAAGCAAATCTTGTGTGGTTCAAGGTGCGAAAGGATGGTGGTCCCGATGGGCGAGGCGTGGGCTTTTACTTCCGAAATGTGACGGAACTTGTTTTGTTCGGAGTGCGAGGAAGCATGCGAACTTTGGGGCCCGGAAGAACGCAAGTAAATCTCTTGGCGACCCGAAAGCGTGAACATTCCAGGAAGCCAGATGAGATATACGATATTATCGAAGCCTGCTCCCCTGGTCCTTATCTCGAACTTTTTGCCAGGTTCAGACATGCGGGTTGGATGCAATGGGGTAATGAGGATGTGGAACAGAATTCCGAGGCAAACGTAGCGCATCGCAAGGGGCACGTGGAGCCGCAGATGCGGCTGTTGGAATCGCCTCGAGGTTACCGTGGCTAGGGTACGGCGCACCCAGTCCGCCTTCAAGGGATCGGCTCCGCATAATCGCATATTCCGTCGTTCATTTTCGGTGGGGTTTGCAGTTTCTTGGCCAGTGATCGCGGCGGCCCAACTTCAACCCTTTCTCACCGCGAACGACGCGAACAAATTTCCCCAATTCCTTTGGGCTTGAGCTTGGCATTGGAAGCGTGGCATAAATGCGTCGGTTCTAAGCATCGTCTCTAACTATGAAAAACATGTCCAGAAAAGTCCTGGCCACCGCCGCCATGGCTGGGTTGCTCAGCGGAACGGCACTTCGGCAAAGCTACGCTGATGGCACAAACACCTCCACCTCCTCCACCACGAACACCAATATTGTGCCTGGGAAAGTTGCCCCGCTTAAGAAAGCGCCCAAGCTCCACGATTGTTCCGGTTTGAATGACTGCAAGGGCATAGGCGGATGCAAAACCACCGAGCACGAGTGCAAATTTAAAAACGCCTGCAAAGGCAAGGGCGGTTGCGAAATAACCAAACAGGACATCCAGGATTGGCAAAAGAAGCAAAAAGCAGCCGCCAAAACCCCGCCTCAATCCACCAACCAGCCTGCGAATTCACCAAAAAGCTAATTCCTTTATTTATGGAAAAAATCGGATTTGTCGGAGTCGGGCGCATGGGCGCGAACATGGCGCGGCGCTTGCGCGAGCAGGGCTTTCCCATTGCCGCCGTTTATGATGTGAATCAGGACACGGCCAAGGCCCTGGCCCAGGAATTGGGCTGCGAAGCCGCCGCCGAATTGAAACAGGTCACCAAGCTGTCGGATGTCATTATCACGGTGGTGACAGACGACAAAGCCATGAAAAGCATTTACACCGGCGGCCTGCTGAGTCGCAGCCGTGGCAAATTGTTCATCAATTGCGCCACCGTTTCGCCTTCCGTCCATGTGTGGGTTGAACAAAAGGCGGAAAAAGCCGGCGCGCAGGCGTTGGAGGCTTGCATGGCCTCGAGTATTACACAGGCGCGAGAAGGGTCGCTTTATCTGATGTGCGGCGGGCAGGAGGCAGCTTTTAACCGCGCGAAACCGGTCCTGGAAAAATTGTCCGCCTTGATGCGTTATGTTGGCCCTGCTGGAAAAGCGGCGCAGGTCAAGGCGCTGGTCAACATGGTCATGAACATCAACACCGCCGGGCTGGCCGAAGGTCTCGGTTTGGGCGCGGCCTTGGGCCTGGATTTGGCGATGTTGCGAGAAGTCTTTTCGCAGACGGGCGCGAATTCGCGAGTGTTGCAAACCGACGGCGAGGACATGCAAAACCGAGAGCATAGTTGCTTTTTCTCCGCCGCCCACGCGGCCAAGGATTCCGGCATCGCCTTGAAACTGGCAAAAGAGCAGGCGTTGAACCTGCCTCTGGCCACAGCGACAAAAAAGCAGTACGACAAAATGGTTGGGGAAGGGTTGGGCGAATTGGACAAATCGGGCATCGCAGAGCTTACTTTCAAAGGACGGCATTTGCACAAATAACTGCGCGGGACATTGCTGCGCACGGTTAACATGATCAAAGGCAGCCCTATCGTGCGCTGGGAAAAGGGCCGCCGGCCACGACGCGCGCAGGATGAATTGGCCCTTGAGGAGCCGCTGGAAATCCGCGTGGACAATCGCCCCGTGGCCGTGACGATGCGCACCCCCGGCCACGACGAGGAACTGGCGCTGGGTTTTCTGTTCAGCGAAGGGTTGATTCGCCGCCGTGAACAAGTGGTGAATACTGCGGCACATCCCCGTAACGTTGACAAGAACGTCCTCGGAATCTTTTTGGCGGACGGGGTCGAAATCGATGTTAAAAGCCTTGATCGCCATACCTTTGTTTCCTCAAGCTGCGGCCTGTGCGGCAAGACCAGCATTGAGTCGGTCCGGCGGCAATTTCCTCCTATACGAAGCAGAATTCGCGTCGCGGCGGAGATGTTGCTGGCGTTGCCGGAGAAATTGCGCCGCGAGCAAACGACCTTTTCCCGCACGGGCGGCCTTCATGCCGCGGGCATCTTCGATTTGGATGGAAATCTGCTGCTTCTGCGTGAGGATATTGGGCGGCACAATGCGGTGGATAAAGTCCTGGGTCGCGGCCTTCTCGACGGTCTGCTGCCCTACGATCGGCATGTCCTTGTCGTCAGCGGCCGGGCCTCATTCGAGATCATGCAAAAGGCCCTGGCAGGACGGTTGCCCATCGTCGTGGCCGTATCGGCTCCTTCCAGTCTGGCTGTTCAATTCGCCAAGGCCAGCCGGCAGACTTTGGCGGGATTTGTGCGAGGCGAACGGATGAACGTCTATGCCGGAGCCAAGAGGATCATTTTCTAAAATACAACTCCGCTGCCCAAAGACGGTTAGTCTCGGCCGGAGGGGGAATCAAATGTTAAGTGTTAAGATGTGACCCTGATGGTTTGCTGATGGTTTGACTGCCTGCTTGACCCCTGCTCCGAGGATTTTCATAGTTTTACTTTCGTGATGTTGTGGATTTCTCATGTAACCAGATTAGGTATCCTGCACCCGCAGTCACCAAGAGGAAAAAGCAACGAATAATAACAACCTTCGAACTGGTGATTCGCGCTGCGCCAAACACAGGAGGAAGCGGAGGAGGCTGCGCTTTCTCAATAACCTCACCGAGATGAAAATTCGTAGATGATGGACTTTCGAAGTTGACTTCTACAGAGGTTCCATTCGTGATCAACTGTGCGACAAGGTGCGTGCCCCCCGCCTCAAGGTGCCTGCCCACAGCCTTGTATGTTTGCCATGCGAATAGGCCCGTCGCCGGCGGCGTGGAGCTTTGCTCAAAAGCGATTGCATGAATTTTTTCCTGGGAAACAACCCTATTCTTGAGATAACCCCGACGTGTGATCGTTAGAGTATCCGTGTTATAATCGAAAGCAGCGACCGCATTTAAATTCGATCTCGTGGAGTAGTCGATTTCATCCGGTTTTCCATCGGAACCGACTAATTTGGCAATTTGGGTCACGCCGTCCTCTCCTTCAATGCTCAAAGTTCCTTTACGGAGTTGCGGAGGCTTCGCCAGATCAAGTGGATATCCAAACTGAACTGCGAGCGTGAACTTTTGTTTCATAAGTTGAATAAATCGCAGCTCGGTATCGACTGAGTACATGCCCTGGGCTCGCGCAGCTTCCGACATTGGAATAAGAATTAGCGGATTAAGATAAAAAGTGTTTGAGCTAGGAGGACCGGAAAAGAGGGTTACCCTCCAATAGTATGCCCCGTCACATCCCTCCAAAGCCTCGGCGTTGGCAAAGTCCGACAGTTTTAGAAAGGGTGCCTTCCCGGAATAAGCGGCAAGAAAGTACGGCCCGCACCTCCGGATTGCGCAGTACTCCTCCGTGTTAATGGGGTAAACTATTTTGATCAGACGGCCGTCTGCTGCCTTATCTTCGTGCGCGCCTGATAATCTTGTTGGAATGATCTGCTCTCGTTCAAACGAAAAGAAAACGTTCGAATTTCCATCCTGTAAAAATCCCCTGTATGCATCTGAGAGGACGCCGGCTGTCGCACTAGGGATAAACCTCTCGACCGCGACAATTAACGCCAAACTGGCAAGCCAATGCGTGAATTTCATGACGGGATCGTCCACCGCTCTGCCGGAGCCAAAAGGATCATCTTCTAACTGCGTTTGGAGAAAATGCGGTTGGCCTCTTCCAGGCTTTCCTTCGATCCGATGTCAAACCAAATGCCAGGCACGCGCCAAGTATAGACGGGCGTCCGTTGATACATCCACTGCACCAAACGGCCCGGCTGGTCGGGATTGTTCTTTTCAGCAATGTACTGGTGGATCATGGGCAGGACCGACTTGGGATAATAGTAAAGTGCGATGCCTGTCAGGCTGCTGGTCGGCGTTTTGGGTTTCTCCTCGAAAAACGTGATCTTGCCTTCATCGTCGAGCGAAATGGAATTGTATTTCTTGATCTCTTCGAGGCTTCCGACGTCATAAACCGCCAGGACGGGTGCGTTCCTTTTTCGGCAAACCGCGCCAAATCCTTCCAGGCTTTGGCTGAACAGATTATCTCCCGCCACGACAATCAAATCGTCGTCCACCTTCTCCTTGGTCATCACCAAATGCATATCGCCGATGGCGCCGAGCTTGTTGCTGTCGTCGGTTGACTGATCGTTGACAATGGTAAAATTCAATTTGGACTTGGTAGAACGGTAATAGTCGGACCACGTCTGAAATTGGGCTGCGAATTTGGCGTTGGTCACGACATAGACGCGATCTATGCCGCCAATGGGCGCGATGTTATCGAGCACATATTCGATCATCGGCTGGCCCGCCACCGGCAGCAGCGGCTTGGGTTGGGTAACTGTCAATGGGTAAAGCCGGGTGGCGTAGCCGGCGGCCAAAATTAAAACTTTCATAAACTTTAGGAACTGCTTTCGAACAAGCTCGGAGCGATTCGGCGCGCCAACGCTTGCGAACGCTCCAGAATTTCACGGCCCGATTCGCAATTCAAGGCGAAGTTGGCCAGTTCGTTGGCATCGTCCATTTTCAGCCGGCGAATCAGGTACTTGATGCGCGGCAACAGCGGCGCGGCCATGCTCAATTCCCGCGCTCCAAGCCCCAGCAACAGCGGCGTCATGAACGGATCGCCGGCCATCTCACCGCATACTCCGCACCAAAGGCCATGGCGAATGGCGGCGTCGGCTGTCCATTTGATCAATCGCAACACGGCGGGATGAGTCGGCTCGTAAAGATGAGCGATACGCTCGTTCAATCGATCCACGGCCAGCGCGTACTGAATGAGATCGTTGGTGCCGAGGCTGAAAAACTTCACCCGCTTGGCCAGCATATCCGCCGATACCGCCGCGGAGGGAATCTCGATCATCGCGCCGATTTCGATATTTTCGTCAAATGGAATTTTTTCCGCCCGCAATTCGCTCTTGTATTTTTCCACAAAGGCGTTGGCCTGGTCCAATTCGTTGTGGCTCGAAATCATGGGGTACATGATCTTCACGTTGCCCTCGACACTGGCACGGAGGATGGCGCGCAATTGGGCGCGGAAAACCTCCGGCTCTTCCAGGCAATAGCGGATGGCGCGCCAACCCAAAAAGGGGTTCATCTCCACCGGTATTTGCAATTGGGCCAGGCGTTTGTCACCGCCTATATCCAGCGTGCGAATAATCACCGGCGCAGGTTTCAGCGCCGCCGCCACTTTCTGGTAAGCCTCGCATTGTTCATCCTCGGTCGGCAACGTGTCGCGGTTTATGAAAAGGTATTCCGTGCGGAACAATCCGACGCCTTCCGCGCCGTAAGCCTTGACCGATTCAACGTCGCTGCTCTGTTCAATGTTGGCTGAAAGGGTGATCTTTTGGCCGTCGAGCGTGATGGCATCCAGCGATTGAATGGCGCGCAGCTTTTCGTCCATGGACGCCTGCCGCCGCACCAATTGACCGTATTCAAAAAGGGTCTGGTCCGTTGGATTGATGACGATCGATCCGTTGTAGCCGTCGAGCAAAATGTGCGCGCCGCTCTTTATTTTGACGCTGGCATCCTTAAGCCCGACTATGGCGGGCAATAGCAATGAACGGGCCATGATCGCGGTGTGCGAGGTTTTGCTGCCAGCATCTGTTCCAAAACCGAGCACGACCTTTCGATTTATGACGGCCACTTCGGACGGAGACAAATCGTCGGCGATGATCACACAAGGCTCCGTCAAATCGCGCAGCGCTTGATGCTGAAGGTTGCCCAGCAAATTGCTCATGATGCGCGAAGTCACATCGCGCATATCCGCCACTCGCTCGCGTAAATAAGCGTCATCGATGGCGCTCAGCATGGCGGTATATTTCTGCGCGAACTCATGGAAAGCGGCTTCGACGTTGATTTTTTTGGAATGGATCAATTCCGTGACGGAGTCGATCAACATGGGGTCATCCAGCACCATCAAATGGGCGTCGAAGATACTGGCTTCGTGCGCATTGAGGGCCTGGCTGACCTTATGTTGGACTTCTTGAATTTGGTGGCGTGTGAGGACGAGCGCCTGTTGAAAACGTTGGACCTGCTGCGCTAAATCAGCCTCGGCCACTTCGTAATGGGGAACATGAGTTGGGGCCTTTTGGAGGACAAATGCTTTCCCCTGGCAAATGCCGGCGGAGACAGCAATCCCTTTATAAACGCGTTCACCACCTGGTTTCGCTTGCTCCGTCATAAACAATACATAATAGCTGGGCCGCCAGTTTAAAAGCTATTGTTGGGTAAATCTTAAGTGATAATAGCGTGTCTATTGACCAAAGCAAACTCATTCTCGTTCGAGCGTTCGCCCGCGGCGAGGCCATGTGGCAAGGAAAGCGGAAGCGCGACCAGCCTCACTGGTGTGCCGTGCTCGCAAGCGACACGGCAGAGGCGAGGACGGATACGACTGGCAGAATCTTTCCGGATTTAGCCAATCGCTAAGGTATAATTCCTACTTACGAAGTTGGAGTGTCACATTTAAACCGTTGTAAATTAGATTGCGATCCTGCCAGATAGTGTTATCTTGACCGGCTCAAGAGCGTTTTGTCGCTTTCAAGATGTGTCGAATCTTCAGGTGAACTCAGTTCAGTGATGATTTTAAACCCGATGACCGGGAACAGTCTGGAAACGATGAGTCGGCAATGGAACCTGATATGAATAACAAATTGTATGCCGGAAATCTTTCCTTCAACGTTACCGAAAGCGATCTTCAGAAGGCGTTCGCGGCCCACGGCACAGTGGTCGAAGCAAATTTAGTGATGGATCGGGCCACCGGTCGTTCGCGCGGGTTCGGTTTCGTCACCATGAGCACGAATGAGGAGGCGCAGAAGGCGGTTGAAGCGATGAACGGCCATTCCATTGACGGACGCGCTCTCACCGTCAACCTTGCCAAGCCGCGCGAAGAGCGTTCCGGCGGGGGTGGAGGCAGTCGCGGCCAGTACGAAGGCGGGTCCAGGAGCCGCTAATTCCATCGTTTGATCGTTTCGAGACCCGGTTTCGCCGGAACTCGATTCCTTTTCCCGGACGTTTGAGGATTGGTTCGCAACGACATGGCTGGCCGTGGAATTCGAGAAATGAAACAAAAAGACACTCGTGGGTTTTGGTCTGCCCAATGGTGCCATTGATAACAGGCCAATTTCGTCGAAAGAAGAGCTATTGAAAGAAGAACATATTGAAGTCGAAGGATCGGTGCAGACAGTATTACCGGGAACCATGTTCCGGGTTGAGCTGGACAATAAGCACCTCGTCCTTGCCACGATTAGCGGAAAAATGCGCAAGCGATGGGTCCGCCTGACAGTCGGAGATAGGGTCAGAATGGAGATGTCACCGTACGATCTAAATAAGGCGCGGATCGTCTGGCGCCTTAAATAGAGCGACCAAGTTTTGTGCAAGCGCATCTTATGATTTGATCGTTAATCCGGCGGCACGCGTTGGCCATTGCGCCGCCAATTATCCTCTGGCTGCTGTCAGGGCGCGTCTGGTTTAGTCAAATAACCCCATTTTTAGCCTGCCAAGCTGGCATAGTTTTCGTATTTTCGTGCTATGAATTCCTTTGCCAGAAGCAGGAGGCTGCTTGGTCAATTCATCCTTATCGCTGTCGTTCTCGCTTGCCTTCCTTTGCGCGCCCAGGACAAAGCGGCCGAAAAAGAGTGGAAACAGAATTACGAGGAAGCTGAGGACGCCTTCAAAAGAAGCCAATTCATTGCGGCGGGGCAATTCTACGAACAGGCTGCCGCCGCTGCCGAAAGTTTCCCCGCCAAGGACCCTCGCCTCGCGGAAGCCCTCCGGAAACAGGCGGCAGCCCGGCTCCAGACACGTGAATATGCGAAGGCCGAAACCGCTGTTCGTCGCGCGCTTGCCCTGGACGAAAAACGGCTCGGCACCAACGACTGGCATCTGACTGACGATCTCCTTTTTTTCGGCCAAGCATGCATGTACTTGCGCAAGGGTGACGAAGCGGACAAATATTTTGCGCGCGCCCAGGATTTGTTGGAATGGAAATTTGGGCGCTGGGACCGCACGGTCGCAATTTGCCTTCAACATCGCGGCGACGCGGCTATGGTTGGCGAGCGATACGATGATGCTGAAAAATATCTCAAGGATGCCTTGAGATTGGCCGAATCTCCCAGACTCAGGCAAACCGGTCCGGCATACAGCACGCCTCGTCTTCAGGCCGCGCGTCAGGAGCAGATCGCCGCGGTGTTGAACGATCTCGGCCTTCTCTATCGAACAACGAAACGATACGATAAATCGGAACAGGCGTTCAGAAGAGTCATAGATTTGTTAGAGACAAAATTCGGCAAGGACAGCCTATATTTATGCACGCCTCTTTCGAATTACGCTGACACACTCCTCGTCGAACACAAGTACGCTGAGGCCGAAACGGAGCTAACCCGTTGCCTCGCTATCCTGAAATTCGCGCAATCAGACCATCCTCTGATGACCAGTGTGCTTAAGCGCCTGTCCAAACTCAAAGACCTCGAGAGCGGAACTGCGCCGACCGCGCCCGATCAACGTGACCCTGCAAAATAATACGTGTAAGTATTATTTTGGTTGCGAAAGATCACGGGGCGGGCGATGCTTTCTGTGGCCAAATTACTGATATGCAACTGGCGAATAAGCGCGCATGGGTAGTAGTTTTGCGCGGCAGCATCATTTTGTTGATGTTCTGTCCAGGCGCACTCGTCCAGGCTGCGGACTGGCCCATTTTCCGCGGCAACCCGGCTTTGACCGGTGTTTCTGCGGGAACTCTTCCTGACAAGCCTGCTTTGCTCTGGACATTCAAAACAGGCGGCCCAGTCAAATCGTCTGCTGTCATCGGTGCGGACAAAGTTTTCATCGGTTCCAATGACGGACAGATTCATGCGTTGCAATTCGACTCCGGCCACGAAGCTTGGGCTTTCAAGGCTGGGTCGCCTGTTCAAGCGCCGCCGTTGCTGTCCAATCACGCCGTCTTTGCCGGCAGCGTTGACGGCATATTTTACGCCTTGGACGAATCCGACGGCCATCAACTCTGGAAATACGCGACGGATGGGAAGATTCTCGCATCGGCCAACTCTGTGCCCTCGGGCGATGGGCCGCCGCGTATTCTCGTCGGAAGCTATGATTTTAAACTTTACTGCTTCAACGCCACCAACGGTGTCCCTTTGTGGACTTATGAAACCGGCAATTACATTAACGGCTCGTGCGCGGTTGCGGGCGGCCAGGCGGTTTTTGGTGGATGCGACGCCTTGGTACATGTGTTGGACACTGCGACAGGGACCAAAGTAAAGGAAATCGATGCCGGGGCTTATATCGCGGCCTCGGCGGCGCTGGCCGGCAACCGCGCCTACTTCGGCCATTATGACAATGAATTTTTGTGCGTGGACCTCAACGAAGGCAAAATTGTGTGGCGTTATCGGGATTTGGATTTTCCCTATATGGCAGCGGCGGCGGTGACGGAAGATCGGGTTATTTTTGGCGGACATGACAAAGCTCTTCACTGCGTTGATCGTGCCACCGGCAAGAGTCTTTGGAAATTTGGCACGCGCGGAAAAGTCGAAAGTTCGCCGGTGGCCGCAGGAAGCAAAATCGTTTTCGGGTCGGACGATGGCAGCGTCTATATAGTTTCCACGCAGGAGGGAAAACAGCTTTGGTCTTATGAGATAGGCCAGGCGGTGGCCAGTTCCCCTGCCGTGGCAAATGAAAAAATTGTGATAGGTTCGGACGATGGCAGCGTCTATTGCTTCGGCCAGAAAGGTTAAGAGACCATGAGCGCCCATATGACAACTACGGAAACAGCCGTTCCTGCCAGCCCTCCTTTGCAAAAGCAAACGACGGTCGGCAATTACTTCGTCTCCAATTATCCTCCCTTTTCATTCTGGAAACCCGACTTTTTGCCCGACGTATTTGCCGCCTTGGAAAGGCCCCCGGCTCCTGATACGCCCCTCGGTGTTTATCTGCACATCCCATTCTGCCGCAAACGCTGCCATTTTTGTTATTTTAAGGTTTACACTGACAAGGATTCGGCGGCCATTCGGGGGTACATCGACGCGGCGTTGGAGGAATTAGCCCTGTATGCAAACAAACCCATTATCGGCGGCCGCAAAGCCAACTTTGTTTATTTCGGCGGAGGCACCCCGTCCTATCTCTCCGTAGATCAATTGCGGCATCTGACCGACAGCATGAAACGGCTCATTTCCTGGGATGGAGCCGAGGAAGTAACGTTCGAATGTGAACCAGGAACGTTGACCAGCCATAAACTCAAGGCCATCCGCGAAATGGGCGTCACGCGATTGAGCCTCGGGGTGGAAAATTTTGACGACCACATTCTGGAAATCAACGGGCGCGCCCATCATAGCAAGGAAATCGCCCGGGCCTACGCTTACGCCCGCGAACTGGAGTTTCCGCAAATCAACATTGATTTAATCGCCGGCATGGTCGAGGAGACCGAGGCCAATTGGAAAGAATGCGTGCGCAAGACGATTGAAATGTCGCCCGACAGCGTCACGATTTACCAGATGGAAATCCCCTACAACACCGACATTTATCGGGAGATGAAGGCTGCTGGAAAACTGGTCGCGCCGGTGGCGGACTGGGACACCAAGCAGGCGTGGGTTGCCTGGGCCTTCGCGGAATTGGAGCGGGCCGGTTATACCGTCGGCAGCGCCTACACCGCCGTCAAGAATAAGGAGAAGACGCGCTTCATCTATCGCGACCGGTTATGGGCGGGCGCGGATTTGATCGGCCTGGGCGTGGCCTCTTTCGGCCATCTGCAAGGCACGCACTGTCAAAATCTGCACGATTTCGAGCCTTACGTGAACGCTGTGCGGACCGGGAAATTGCCTGTCTATCGCGCTTTGACACCTAATGCCGATGAGCGCCTGATTCGCGAATTCATTTTGCAATTGAAATTGGGCCGGACGGATTGCCGCTATTTCCAGGCGAAGTTTGGCGTGGACGTGCGCCAACGCTTCGCCCAGCCGTTGCGCACGCTGCATGATTGGGGTTTTGGCGGAATCGAAGGTGACGCGATTGTGTTGAACCGAGAAGGACTGCTGCAAGTGGATCGTTTGTTGCATGAATTTTTCCTGCCCGAACACAGAAACGCGAGGTACGCCTGAACATTAAAGCAAACACGTTATCTCCCTCTTCCCCACAGCCGGTCGTTTCCGACTTGTATCCATTGGAGGAGTTTTACGCCCGGCGAAGCGAGGAGCAGGCGCAGATCGTGCAAACTGATCATAGCTCGCTCCAAGCTGAGATTGAATGGCGGCATAAAATCGAGCCATTTGGCCGAACAACGCGCAATACATTATTCTGGACGCCCACTGAACCCGGTGCAGTCCCAGAACCGTTTCGGATACTGCTGGTTCATAAGTCGGACATGACATCCACCCTCGAAAATTATTACAAAGAGAAACTGCGCGTCGAGCTGCTTGGATCCCACACGGTCGGACAGGAATATTTCCGGGAAGTAATCTTGCGGCTCGAACAGAGCCAGCGGCGTGTGGAATTTGGGGCAATCAAAATCATGCTGGACCTCTTTCCAAGACAAGTTCGCGAGGAGATCCTCCGCGAACAGCAGCCCCTCGGGCGAATCTTAACTGAATCGGGTGTTGAATTTTCCAGCCAGCCGCGAGGCTACTTCCAATTGGCCTCGGACGACTTCATCAATCGCGCCCTCAGCCTTAGTGATTCGCAACTACTGTTTGGCCGCCGCAATACCTTGGTCGATCCGTGGGAACGCCCGCTGGCGGAAATTGTGGAAATCCTGCCCCCTGCTTAACATGAAAGAACAACCTTCCTACGACGCCATCATTATCGGCGCCGGGCCTGCTGGGTCGTCGGCCGCCGCCATCTTAGCCGAATACGGCCATCGCGTGCTTGTGCTGGAACGGGAGAAGTTCCCGCGCTACCACATTGGTGAATCTCTGCTGCCGTTTACGTTTCAGCCCCTGCAACGGCTGGGGTTAATCGAGAAAATGCGCGCTTCGGCCTTTGTCAAAAAATACAGCGTGCAATTTGTCTCGCCTTCCGGGCGGGCCAGCCAGCCGTTCTATTTTTTCGACCGTTATGACCGTGAGACAGTCGCCCAAACCTGGCAGGTGCTTCGGTCCGAGTTCGACCAAATGCTCCTGGACAACGCCCGCGACAAAGGGGCCCTGGTCAAGGAGGAAACAACGGTGTTGGACTTGCTCAAGGACGGTCCGCGCGTTATCGGAGTCCGCGCAAAAACGGGAGACGAAGCCGCTGTGGAATACAACGCGCCGATTACTTTGGATTGCTCCGGCAAAGAAGCCTTCTGCGCCGTGCGCAATCATTGGCGAGTCAAAGACCCTTTCTTAAACAAGATCGCCGTCTGGACGTATTACAAGGGCGCGCAACGTGACGAGGGCATTGACGCCGGCGCCACGACCGTCGCATACGTTCCGGAAAAAGGCTGGTTTTGGTACATTCCACAACACAACGACATGATAAGCGTCGGCGTGGTGGCGGAAGGAAAATACTTGAGTCGCGATGGCGTCAAGGCTCCCGAGGCCATTTTCAAGCGCGCAGCGGAGGAAAATCAATGGATCAAGCAACATCTGGCCTGCGGACAGCAGACCGGCCCATATCGGTTGACCAGCGAATATACTCATCATGCCCGCCATTGCGGGACTGAGGGCCTGTTGCTGGTGGGCGATGCATTCGCTTTTCTTGATCCGGTGTTTTCCTCCGGTGTGATGCTGGCCCTGAAGAGCGGCACCATGGCCGGAGATGAAACGCACAAGGCCATAGCGCAACAGGATTTTTCGGCGGAACGCTTTGCCTCTTACGGACGTTTCCTTCGCGAAGGCGTCGAGAACATGCGGCGGCTGGTCTATGCTTTCTACCATCCAAAATTCAGTTTCCGCACATTGACCGATAAATATCCCGATGCGGTCGGTTCGGTGACGGATTGCCTGAGCGGCGATGTGAATAAAGATTACTCGGTGCTGTGGCGTCAGATTGAGGAATTTGTCCCTTTACCCGATCCGCTGCCCGTGGGCGAGCCGCTGTGCGCTGCTGCCATGTCCGCGGCGGAATAATTCTGGCCGCTCAACAGCCGGAAAACGAAGATTTCATTTATTTCTTCTTTCCCGGAGGCAATTCACGGATGAAGGCCCACGATACCTCAGCCACCTGGCCGTTGTTGTAATGAACAAAGAACCCTTCGTGAAATTCGGCATCCATTTCAACTTTCTCCACCACAGCCTTCGAGAAAATGCGGTTAGCCTTGCGGATGGTCGAGTGCGGTTCCAGAAAAGTAAGACCGTCCGCAAAATCGATTTCGAAAGAGTCTTCCCAAGCCAAATAGCGAACAGCCGTAAGGTCAATCATTTTGGCGGTGCCAAAGGGCTTTTTTAGTCGAGCCAATGTTGATGTCATAACTGGGTTTTTCACCAAGGATCAATGCGACATGGTATAGACCAGGGCGTTGATAAACATCGGATAACCCATTTGTTCGGAAAAGATGTGGAAATAAGATTCGTCGTCGCCTTCATGCTCCCAGCCGTCGCCGTAATGGTTGTTGTGACAAATGAGCATCATCAGGCGGTGCTTGTCGTCATAGATGCCGTAGTAGTGGGGGTCATGGTTCCATTGCTCGTAACGGTGACGAATATCATAAGATCTTCCGCTGGAAAAGAAGTCCCCCACACTCGGTATCTGCGGCTGTTTTTTGAAGTCGTAAACGGTGTGAAAGATAGGATGCTTCAAATCCATCGGCTCAATGGCGCGATTTGGGAAAATGAGTTTCACCTGGCCAACAAAATGTTCCCATTCATCATCGCCCCAAAAATCGTCCGCCATGAGAAACCCGCCGTTGAGCAAATAAGCGCGCAGAGCGGCAGCTTCATCTTCGGTAAAAACCGCCTGGCCTGCGGCTGACAGATAGACGAATGGATAGCCGGCAAGGTCTTTGGTCGTGATATCGATGAAATTCAAGCCCGGCCGGACCTTGAGGCTTGTCACCTGAAACAAACGGAAGGTGAGCATGAGGTCGGCATTCGGTGTGTCGTCATCCCAAGTCCGTCCCCATCCCCGTCCGCTCTCCTCGTTAAATTTAAGCCGCGCAAATGTAAAAACATCTTCGCTAAAGGCGGGATCAATCGCCTTTTGCATCATTTCTTGCTCTTGCGTCCGCGGGTCGCGGCCTTCATAACCGCCTCTAAACCGGCCAGATCGACGACTGCGATACTGGGCCTGGGCGGATACAAGCAACCCCACCATGACCAAAATGACGCCCAATGCAACGAAGACGCGGGAGGGAGTATTCAACCTTAATCTCAAATTGCGCATGGCCACATTGTCTGCTCAAGAGCAGTTTGCCACGGCACCATTGATTTGCAAGCTGCACCAAGCCGGTCACGGAAGCCTGCGCCGAATCCGCACTATCTTAAGGTGAGCGTTTTGCGCTCATTGAGATATTCCAGAGTGACAGAAGACTCACTGATTTCTAACACGCGGCATTTTGAAACTTCTTCATCCACGCCCACCTGCTGGCCATTGATCATCGCCACGGGATGAGAGCTATAGAATATCCCTTGAAGTTTGAGTTTATCCAATGCCGTTTTTGCCGAGGTCGGCGCTGGAGCAGGGGCTGGACTTTGAGTCGAAGCCTGAGCCGGGCCAGGTGCTGGCTGCGTCGCGGCTACGGCAGCAGTATTAGTCGCGGGAGCCGGCGCGGGTTTGGCTTCGGCCGGCTTGGACGGCGCAGCAATGGCAGCCACATCATGTTTGACAAGCTGCGATGCATTGGCCGCGACTTTCTGGTCCCCAGGCTTGTCGACCTGGCTTTCCAGTCGCATAAGCTCCAACCGGGCCAGTAATACCAACGCGGCGGTGGCGCCTAAACCGATCCCGACCCACTTCCAGGCCCCTCGGAGAAAGGCCGGTTCCTTCAGTGCTTCCACAGGAGAAAATTTGTTCGCCGGCGCCGCGGGCGCGGCCGAAGACTCAGCAGATTTGGCGGCGGCTTTTGCCACCGATCTGGCGCGTTGCGCCTTGGTTTCAATAGTCGTTGCGTCAACGCTGCGTTTGACTTTGCCGCGTTGCGCCTTAGTTTCAATCGTGGTGGCGCCTTCGGGCCGTCTTGCTTTGGCCCGCTGCACCCGGCCCTCGATCGCGGCTTCTTCCGGATCGCGCCTGGCCGCCCGCCACAGTTCCACTCGTTCTTCCAATCCTAATTGCTTGAGATATTCGGCATCAAGCTGCGGCAGAGGCAAGCCGTCTGGTTCGGCAGTTCCTTCGTATTCCAACACGTTGGCGACGTGCACGGCGGTTAGCGGGCTGAAGGTTGTATCTCCCGCGCGCAGGGGATGATGATGCATGGCCGCTACCTTGACGATTTCCTCGGACATGCCCCACAGGCCTAGCATATAAGCGCCGATTTCGCCGTGGGTCGCTCCGAAAATATCCTTCTCGACTTCCCACAAGGGAATTTGCTGCTTGCGCGAAACATTGTGGGCGCCGTGATATTGCTCGTCAAAATTGGTGGCCAGAATGACTTTGCCCAAATCGTGCATAAGGCCGGCCGTGTAGGCCACGCCGCTGCCCGCGTTGTCGCCGGTTTCCAAAAGGGTCATGACTCGGGCCGTCCGAGCGACATTGGTGCTGTGCCGCCAAATGCTGTCAATCGAGAAATAAACGGGTTTTACTTTATCGTATTGACTCAGAAGTTTGACCGTCATGATCAGCGACTTGACCGTTTCAAATCCGAGTATGCCGACGGCTTCAGTGGGATCGGTGATGGAGCGAGGCAGTCCGAAATAAGCCGAATTGAGCACTTGGACCAACTTGGTCGTCATGGCCATGTCCTTGGCGATGATAGACCCAATTTCTTCTGTGGTGGTGTTTGGGTCCTTCAGGGCGCTGACGACTTCGAGATAAAGAGACGGAATGGTGGGGAAAGTACGGATTCGGCCCACCAATTCCCGGAGGCTGTTGTTCATCCCGTAATCAGCCGCCAGAGCGCGTTCGATCAAGGCTTTGATCGCGGAATGATTAAACGGGATAGCCAGGAATTGATCTCCGTGCAGCACTTGAGTCATCACCTTTTCCTTAAGGGTCTCGGCTGCGGCAATAAAACGAAGGGTTTTGGGATGCGTGCTCCGAAAGCGGTTGAGCAGCTCGGCCCCGCTCAAATCGGGCAGGTCAAAATTGGCGACAACGACATCAAAAGCCTCTTTTTGAGCTTCCTCAAGAGCAGCGTTGCCGGTGGCGGCGCCCACCACAGCCCAAGTGTTGCCGAGCGCCTCACGGAGTTCCGCCCACGCCTTTTCATTGGCGTCGGCAATTAAAATGCGGTTTTCAGCCATGTGATTTAATAGCCAAACTATGGCGTTTACATTTAATTATCGGCATTCATTGTCGCAAACTTGACATTTTTTTGAGTTTGCAAAGCCAATTTTCGACACTTGCTGTAAGTCGTTAATCATAAACGTTAAACGCAAACCAAAACCAAGAGCATCTTCAGTTTTCATTTGGGGTTGCCTTCGCATTGGTCGATTATTTGCCGCCAGCGTTGGACGCAATCCGGCAATCCAATGCGTTCAAAAAAGTCCGGATGAATTTCGACGAGTGTCCCTTCCTCCTCGTGGGCGAAGGCATTGGCAGCGTGGACAGCGGCCAGCAGGCAAAAATCCCGTTCTGAAGAGCGTTCAGGTTCGTGATGCCATGCCACGGCCTCCAGGATGGCCAGTGGCAAGCCCCATGAAGCCAGCAAATAAGCCCCGACATTGGCATGGTTCGCACCGAAGGTCTCCAGTTCGGCCGCATAATCGGTAAGCTGTTTGGCGGCCCGTAACTTGGGCACTTCTTTGTACCACGCGGGCAGATTGCCGGCGATAATCATCTTCCCCATGTCGTGTAAAATTCCGGCTGTGAACGCAGCTTCTGCCGTCTCGGCGTTCTTGGTTTCGCTTAGGGCAATAGCCCGCGCAAAGGTCCCAACGCGGATGCTGTGGATTTGCAGAGCCTCGGCGGATGGGCAAATGCCCTGGGCTTCTTTGTACTGCGAAAAAATGCCAGCTAGCAGAATAAGTGACTTGATTCGTTCCGTTCCTAACATCATCGAGGCGTCAAGCGTATCGGTCACTTCGCGCGAGGAAGCAAAGAAGGCCGAGTTGACCAATTGCAACATCTTGGCCGACATGACGGGATCCTGGCGGATGAGATGGGCGACAACATCCAGAGAACCATTCGAGGAACGAAGCTCGTCGGTCACTTGGAGAAAAAGCTTCGGCATGGCCGGTAATTTTCGGAGTGAGGGAAGAATCCGCTGAATGGCCGGGTCCGCCTTCCATTCCTGCAAACGAGCGTTGCGAATCAGGCTGGAGGCCAGGGCGCTGGCATCACTATGGCTGGCCAGCATCGGATAGCCCAATCCCTTCCACCTGTCGGCGATCAGTTTATCCGAAAAATCGCATCGTATAAGGCAATTAAGGTCAGGCCGCTCCTTCTTGGCTTTCTCGAGCCATTCCCGCGCACAAAGAGCTTTCGCTTCCACCACCACTGCATTCGCGGAGCGCCATTTCAACTCTTCCAACGCAGAAACGCTTGGTGCATGCAGGCAAAACCAATCCGGCCGCAGGCAGCCCACATCACCTTTGATCTGTCCGAACCATAACGGGTCCGAGCCAACAAAAAGCACCCGCCAGGGACCGGCACCGGGGGCTTCCGGCGTTGTCCTCTGATCAATCTCTGGGCAAATAGCGGCTGACATATTCATGGCAAAAGGCTCTTGATCTTGCTCTTAAACATAATCTTCATCGGACGATTCAACGATTTCCTGTAGTATGAAATGAAATTTGGTCCCCTTTTGCCCTTGAGACGCATGATCGGCCTGGTTGGAAATCAACCCAAGGAAATCTAAAGGGTCTTTTTAGACAGAACTTCACCGTAAATCCCCAGGTGACGCAACGCAGTTTTCCCCGGGTAACAACAGGCCGGCGCTTTCTCTTTTGCGACTGCGCCGGCTTGGCAGCGCACCACGACGCTTTCCTGAGAATGCACGAAAGAAGGTGATTGCCGACGGTAACTTTGGTAAGCTCTGTTTGATAATGAAATCCGTTGTCGTGCCTTATGAAATCAGCGACCCCGTCAACGCCCGCATTTTGGCGGTTTCGGAAGATAAGTTGCAGGGATTCCAGCGCGAACCATTGCAGCAACTTGCCCGTTTGACTGGTTTGGATGTATCTCTCGTCACTGAACGCATTCGGGCGATGCTGTTGGCGGGAACAATCCGGCGCGTGCGTCAGACACTGCTGGCGACGAACCTCGCCCAGGGCGCCCTGGTCGCCTGGCAGGTGCCGCCGGACAAACTGGACGCGGCCTTCGATTATATGTTCCAACGGGATCCTTTCAGCGGACATGTAGTTCTTCGTTCGACCGACAGCGCGACGGCCGGGTCAAATTATAAATTGTGGACCACCGTCAAAGTTCCGCAGGGGTTTTCAATGGAGGAACATTGCCAATTCCTCGCGCGGCAAACCGGCGCTGAACATTTTCGCATGATGCCCGCAAAGCGGCTCTTTGCCTTGGGCGTCGGGCATATTCGCCGGCGTGGTCTGGAACCGGGAGCGAAAGCGGACGTTCCGGCCGAGGTCACCGAAGTGGCGGTTGTGCAGTTGAATGACATCGAGTGGCGCATCTTAACGGCGCTAAAGCGGGAATTTGAGGCGGACGAAATTGTGGAGGACTTGTGGCCCGCGCGCGCGGCGGAAGCGAATGTTCCGCTGGACGTTTTCTACGACACGGCGGCTGACTTTGACCGGCGCAAGATCATCGGGCGATTCTCGACCTTCCTTGAGCACGTCAAGCCACTCAAAGATGGCGACCGGGTGACGCGTTTCAATGGGTTGTTTCATTGGGCGGTGCCGCCAGGCCGCGAGATCGAAACAGGCCGGGAAGTGGGCCGCCATTACATCATGACTCATGCTTATTGGCGCGAAGGCGGCCCGGAATTCCATCATGTCAATGTCATGGGTGTGGCGCATGGCATGGAGAAGCCATTGGTGCTGGCGCATAAAGAAGCGATCGATCGCCACCTGGCCAAATGCGGCATCCCTGTCACCTATACGAATGTCTTTTGGGGCGGCCGCAGCGAGATTAAGCCTTCGGAAATCGCCCCCGCGGCTTACCGCGACTGGCGTCGGAAAATGGGATTGCCCAAAGACTAGATGAACATGCGCCATACCATGCCCCTACAACGTTGAACACTCAACCAGGAGCATTGACATCGCCGGGATCCAGACGACTTCTTTGGCCGGGCCTGTTCCTGCTGGCAGCCACAGTGGCGCTTTTCTGGCCCGCCACCCGTTTCAACTTCGTCGCGTTGGATGATGATCAATACGTCTTTGACAATCCCTGGGTGGCCCACGGCTTGGATTGGTCCACCTTCAAATGGGCTTGGGCGAGCACCTACGCCGCGAACTGGCATCCGCTGACCTGGCTTTCGCACTTGTTGGACTCGTCGATCTACGGCCCAACGCCGGGCGGTCCGCATTTCACTAACGTTCTTCTTCATGCACTCAATGCATTATTGCTCTTTCTGTTATTATTCAGACTCACCAAAGAGCTATGGACCAGTTGGATGGCAGCGGCGCTTTTCGCCTGGCATCCGTTGCGGGTCGAATCCGTAGCGTGGATTTCCGAACGCAAAGACCTTCTGTGCGGGCTGTTTTGGATGCTCACGCTCTGGGCGTACGTCCGCTATTCGGAGGAGTTCAAGATTCAAAGCTCAAAGTTCAAAGTTTTTTATTTTCTGAGCATTGTATTTTTCGTCCTGGGATTGTTGTCGAAGCCGATGATAGTCACGCTGCCTTTCGTTCTTTTGTTATTGGATTTTTGGCCCTTGCAACAGCGGCGCTCGCTGAAAGACAAATTGCCGTTCTTCGCTCTCGCCGCCGTGGGCTGCGCCGTCACCTTCATAACGCAACACAACTGGGGCGCCATCAAATCGTTTGAAGAAGCGCCGTTTCTATTGCGTGCCGCGAACGTTCCTCTGGCCTATGTCATATATATTCTCAAGACATTGTGGCCGGTTCATCTTTGCGCTTTTTATCCTTTCCCCGATAAGGTCCCGGTTCTCGCCGCCGCGGCTTCGGCGTTGGCGCTGGCAGCCATGACGGTTCTTGCCATTCGATGGCGGCGTGAACATCCGTGGATTTTTCTCGGCTGGTTTTGGTTTTTGGGTACGCTGGTTCCTGTCATTGGATTGGTTCAGGTCGGTGGCCAGGCGTGGGCTGATCGCTACACTTATCTGCCCTCCATTGGTCTCTTCATCATGCTCGCATGGAGCGTTCACCATTGGCTTTTCCGCAGGCCGGCAGCGCGCCCCTTGGTTGCGGGCGCGGCTTTCGCTTCGCTGCTCGGATGCGTTTTTGCGACAGAACGGCAATTGCCCTATTGGACCGACAGCGTGACTTTTTTTGGCCGAATCCTTCAATTCTACCCTGATTCTGCCGGGGCCCAAAATGGATTCGGCATCGCCCTTTCCGCAGTTGGCCGCAAAGCCGAGGCGATAGAACATTTCAAAGAGTCGCTGCGGCTCGATCCCAATTCGGTCCATGCTCATTACAATTTGGGCATTGAATTGACCGATGCCCGGAAATTGGACGAAGCCATGGTGCAGTTTGACGACGCGCTCAAACTGAATCCCCGCAGCGAGCAGCTTCATAATAACGTTGGCGTTATTCTGGCGAAAGAGGGGAAACTTAAGGAAGCGCTGGAACAATTTCAGCGCGCCATCGAACTTAATCCGCGCTATCCAAAACCGTATCTCAATAGCGCCATGGCGTTGGAACAGCTTGGCCGAACCAATGAAGCAACGATAAATTACCAAAAGGCGGCGCGGCTCGACCCGACTCTCCGCCCTGACAAACCGCCATCCACGGCCCCCTTGACGGGCAAACCAGACAAATGACGGGATTCCCCTGCCTTTAAGCCTGCGACGGATTTGGACTTCCCTGGCGCCAAAAAACGATGGGAGAAAAAATATTTCATAGGCTGTATTTACCGATATTCAGTTGAACTGGGTTATCCCGCTCCTCGCATTTTTTGCCTTGCGTGTGAGCTAAAAAGTATGCACTTTTCACACATGAAGGCGACGCTGACAGAACTGCGCAGAAACACCGGCCGCATCCTGGGGCGGTGATTCATGGGGGCCACGCCGTCGAACTGACGCAGCACGGAGAGACTGTGGCCGATATTCAGCCACACGCAAAGCCTTTAAGCGGCGGTGAATTCGCGCGCAGATGGAAGGACCGCAAATCGCTGGACAAAGCCACCGCCCGAGAGATCGCTGCCGCAATCAAGTCCATAGATCAGGCTGAGTGAAATTTCTCATTGACACTTCCGTGTTATTGAAGCCGAGCGCCGGAGGTTTGATCTAGGCGAATGGCTTCGAGATGCCGAAGAAGTTCACATTTGCGATGCAACCGTGACCGAACATTATAGGTAACGAAGCGTCGCAAGAGTTCAGGGCCAGTGGAAGCGAATAACATGACGTGGGGCCGGTCGAAGAAGTCGATTTGGTGATTTGATTGAGATGTCGGAGAATCCTTTTTAATTTTTGGGAGATTTGCCGAAAGGACCGCGTTTAGGACCATTCTTCGCCGAAGATAAGCTTTAATGCCTCCTGAACTTGTTTTCGCTTGTCTTGTTCAAGCTCCACGCCGAGATGTTGGCTACCGAAGTCGAGCGCAACTTGGCACTCGTCCCGACCGCCCAAGGAGACGAAACTGTTATACCTGATGACCGCCCAACGTCCATTTTCCGATTCAATGCTTCTACCATTATACGGAGCCAAAATTCGGCAAATCTCCGGACCATTGTGAACGGTTCTGCTAACAAACTTCTCGGGGGTGTTTTTCATATCACAGAGGTGACTACGGTTGCTTTGATCTTCTGGGTTGCAAGCTCGTCAGAGATTCCTAATGAAACTTCCTTTCCCAGCCGGGATGATAGTTCCGCGCTGACTGCTTCTTCTATGCGCGACTTTAGTTTTTCAGTCAGTTGATTTCTTACGCTATCTCTGATCACCTTCTTCTCCTGCCATGTCCATTTTTCCGGGAGCACTTTAGAAACCGTATTGATTATCCCGCCTAGAAACCATCCCTTATGATGCTTTACGATTTCGCTGTAGTTGGTAATGTCAATGTTGACCGAAATGGTCTTCGTTATATTTATGGTTTCGCTAATCGTTATTTGATCTTTCATAATCATAAATCGGAATAGTTCCCACTCACGCGCGGAATCCGCAGACGCCTTTAGCAAGGTATTATCATCTTGTCGTCTCGAGACGAATCTACCGTCTTTTGATTGGAGCGTAATAAACGAGTCACCCCGCTCTTGCATTGTAAACAGGCTCGAATCAGTAATCTCTTTCTGATTTGCCACCAAAAGACCGGCTCTGTTCCAGTCGATTGAAACAAACCGTTCGTTCGCACCTTGAAACGCGACTCTGCCATCATCTGCCCTCATTATGCGGAATGTTTCCCAATCTTGTACACATTTGCGGTTGCACGTCACTCGACAATCAGAATCTCCTTCCACGCTGCAAAAGTCCCCTGCCAACGACTGAATGTAGAACGTATCCTCCCCGCCTTTCAGTTGAACTTTCTGAATTTTGTTTGTTTTAGAAGCGTCGTTTCCACTCCGACTTTTGGCTGTCTGTTCCTTTCTGCGGTTGTTAAGGAAAGATACCATGACCACGGTGCCAGCCACAATGCCAGCACCGATTAAAATCGGTGTCAGCGGAATAACAAGAGCGCTTCCGCCCACAGCGCCACCAACGGCCACACCTCCGTAAGCACCGCTTAAGGCGACTCTGCCTACAACTTTTACGACATGACTCATAATTCTGGATATTAGGGGATTTTATGGGCTCAATCAACAGAAAACGAGTCGGAGCGCGGGCCGGTGCCTAGAGCCTGTACTTAACTTTTTGTAAAAATAGTCTGTACAATGTATATACATCCCTGCGATAAGCTGGGGATGAAACAAAGACAAAAGAGTTATCCAAGCGATGTCAGCGATGAAGAAT
>Ga0182024_10000255_pt1 | contig 132338 bp, 125 predicted proteins | sample P32metaG_FD_120480 | JGI IMG/M metagenome (GOLD analysis project Ga0182024, IMG submission 120480) | Permafrost microbial communities from Stordalen Mire, Sweden - P3-2 metaG (Illumina Assembly) | ecosystem: Environmental > Terrestrial > Soil > Wetlands > Permafrost | place: Sweden: Stordalen... | reverse complement strand
GCCGTCGCAGTGCGCGTCGCAGTCGCGGTTGCCGTCGCAGTGCGCGTCGCGGTTGCAGTTGGTGTCGCAGTACGCGTCGCGGTTGCGGTTGCCGTCGCAGTGCGCGTCGCGGTTGCGGTTGCCGTCGCAGTGCGCGTCGCGGTTGCAGTTGCCGTCGCGCTTGCGGTTGCGGTCGGAGTCGCCGTGGGTGACGAGGATGACGAGAGGAAATTCTTCACCGACGCGGCGAAGATATTGAAATCGATCGTGCCCCATCCGGTGGTCTGATCGTAGCCCGGCCCTGCGGTGAATCCGGAGACGCCATTGTAATTGTTGTTCCCTGACGTGACGTCATGAAATCCCGCGGTTGCATAACTGGTGTTGGCCAGCGCATAGATGATCTGGTTGAGGTTGCCCAAGCGCTTGCCGGCCATCTGGCCGATGACGGCCGAGAATCCCGCCCACACCGGAGCCGACAGGCTGGTGCCTCCGATGCAGCATGAAATCTCGGCGGTGCCGCCGACATTGTCAGCCCAGAACACCCCTGGATAATTCGGGCTCGCGATCAGCGCAATGTCCGGAACGTCGCGCACGCCGTCATTCGGAACTCCCGATCCCTTCTGATATGCGGGCTTGGCGAAGACCTGGCTGGCACCGCCTCCAGTCGCGCCGCTGCCATCGTTCCATACCCGTTCGGTGGCATATCCCTGATCGTTGCCACCTGCGTAGGTCGGGTTGAATTCGGTGCCGCCGACCGAGGTGACGTTGGGATCGGCCGACATCTCGTTGACGGATCGCGTGGTGTTCGCTACGCATTCGGTCCCGCTCGCATTCAGCGTGATACCCGCCGCGCCCTGATCGCCCGAGGAAACGAAAACGCTCTGTCCCTGAGCGGCAGCCTGCTGAAATATGGGATCCATCGTGCCCTGCATGAACGACGACGACACGCCGCAGAACCCATAGCTGATGCTGATTGCGCCGCATAGATTCTCGCTCACGGCGCCGGCGATATCGCCGACCAAATCGTCGCCAAGATGGAATCTGATCGACGCGCCGGGCGCCGATACGTGCGACCATTGGAGATCGAGCTCGGATTCGATCTGGGCGCTGTTGAGGCCCGGATTCGAGCCATGCAGCACGCGGGTATAGTTGATAGCGGGCATCGCGAACTGATTGGCGAAGGTCGTCATGGTCGAGTCGAGAAAATCCGAAACCCCCACGATTGCGATACAGCTCCCGGTTCCATCCGCGCCCGCGCCGACGCTTTCATCATAGAAGCTACGCAGGTCGGTAGGTCCGAACGCCTCGCCCCCGCCGACGATAGCGTCCGGGTTAGTTGGAGCGGCCGATTGGCTTTCCGCCAATGCGATCTGAAGTGGCGCTTCGGACAGCGAAAGCTTCCGCGCCGCAGTGGTATCGCGGATCTCGTCGAGGGCCGGATGCGCATGCGTCATCGCAACCGCATGGGCCATGTTATCCATGCCGCGGATCGCACCGATCAGAGCGGCGAATCGTTTCGGGATGATGGGGTCGGAGGTGTTCGCGTATACACTGCCGTCGCCAAACTTCGCGATCCTCACCGCGAACGTGCGCTGCGCCTGCACGACCGGTCCGCTGAATTCGAGAGAATTGCCGGAGCGCCCGCCGACGTCGAAGCCCTCGCTACTGAGCCAATCCGAGACCGCTTTTACTTCCGCGGCGGAGGGGCCGAAGCGCTTAAGAAACTCGGCGCTGGTGAGCCATTGATGATATTTCGGCGAAGCAGGATTCTGCTGTTCGGCCAGCAGCTTTTTGAGCTCCTTCTTATTGTGCAGCGCGAAGCGAATCTGCATGTCGAGGCGTTGGTCAGGACTAGCCTCGCCAAGCTGGCGATAGCTCTCCGCCTCGACCGGATGATTGCCGGCCAAGCTCGCGCCATCATCCGCACGGATGATGCTCGAGAAAAAAAGCACACCCGCGAAAGCCATCGCGCATGCGGCGAGTAGCGTTCCGAGCAGTCTACCAACGAGACCCAGCGAGTGGGCAGAAAAATTCCTGGTCATGTACCCCCCTGTAAAGCAAAAAAGGAACCAATTCTGGCGAGCCTCTTCTTTTGTAATTGCGAGCTTTTCTTGAAGGAAGTGGTCGCGCCAATGCTACGGGATGGGCAGTCACGCGCAGATGTAGCAAAATGCTACAAAGAGTCCGTAACCGCTTTAAGACACCGGAGAGAGATGACGAGGGCGGCCCACTTGTCATCCCGTCCCCCCTATTCCTGGGCGGCCAACATCAGGGCCCCGACCGGGTCTCCGAATGGCCCTTTCGGGGTGCGCGCAATCGCGGCTGCAGCGAGCTGAGTCTGGGCCGCGATGCCGCTCGACTCCCGGCACCGGGGCTGATGGCGATGCCGCTGATTGAGATCGTCATCATTGGATTGCGCGGATCGCTGGTGCTTATCAGCAGTTGCTGGGTCGAAGATCCGGGTTGGACCGGCTCGAAAGATAGCCTCAGCTCAAGAGTCCAGCTCGGCGGGATGGTGTAGGTCCCCGGATAGTAGACGCCGAATGGTGTCGCGAGTCCTCCGACGTTGACTGAAAGCGCGGCGGAATTGCCGTTCTGAATTAACAGCGTCTGCAGCGCGTATGACCCAACCGATGTCGTCGGAAAAGTGACGATGATCGGCGTCGGCGATGAGCTCGGCGCGGCGGTCGGTACCGAGGTCGCCTTGGTAGTTGGCGATGGGGTTCCACTGGCGCTGCGGGTTGGTGCAGGCGTCGGCGCCCGGCTTTCAGTCGGCATCGGGGTCGCCGTCGCTGTGGCTGGCGATGCGGTTCTGGTCGCGCTCAGGGTAGGTGTCGAGGTTGGCCGAACCTCTGTAGGTCTGGGCGTAGCGCTCGCCGTGCTGGTCGTCGTCGCAGTTGCCGACGGCGTGGGCGAAGGTGATTGCGAGAGAAAAGTCTTTGCCGCACTCGCGAAGACGTTGAAATCGACCGTGCCCCATCCGCTTGCCAGATCGAAGCCGCGTCCTCCGCTAAAGCCGGTGACACCGTTGAAATTATTATTGCCGTTAGTGATGTCGTGGAACCCCGCGGCAACATATTGCGCGTTGGCCAGCGGATAGATGATCTGATTGAAATTGCCGAGCCTTCGATTTCCACTAATCTGCCCGATGACGGTTGCGAATCCCGCCCAAACTGGGGCCGATAAGCTGGTGCCGCCGATGCAGCACACCATCTGCGCGCCGCCGTTTTCGTTATCCGCAAAAAAGACCCCTGGCGAATTCGGGCTTGCGATCAGCGCCACGTCCGGCACATCGCGGTAGCTGTCACTCGGAACTCCGGGCCCCTTCTGGTATGCGGGCTTGGCAAAGACCTGGCTGACACCGCCGCCGGTCGCGCCACTACCATCATTCCAGACTCGCTCGATGGCATAACCCTGATCGCTGCCGCCCGAGTAGACCGGCGTGAACTCGGTTCCTCCGACTGAGGTAACGTTGGGGTCGGCCGACATTTCGTTGACCGAGCGCGTGTTGTTGACTACGCATGCGGCCCCATTCGCGTTGAGCCCGATCCCAGCCGCGCCTTGATCGCCGGAAGAGACGAAAACGCTCTGCCCCTGCGCGGCAGCTTGCGAGAAAATCGGATCCACCACGCTGGTCATGTAGGAGGCGGACACGCCGCATAGCCCATAGCTGATACTGATTACGCCGCAACTATTGTCGTTCACCGCGCCCGCGATGTCGCTGATGAGATCGCCGCCGAGGTGGTAGACAATCGACGCTCCAGGCGCCGCCACATGCGACCATTGCAGATCCAGTTCGGCTTCCTGTTGAGCACCGTTGAGGCCTGGATATTGGCCGTATTGTTTGCGCGTGTAACTGATCGCCGGCAATCCGAACTGCGAGGTGAAGGCCGTCATCGTGGAATCGAGGAAGTCCGAGACGCCGACGATCGCAATGCAACTCCCGCTGCCGTCGCGTCCGTCGCCTACGCTCTCGTCGTAGAAACTGCGCAAGTCAGCCGGTCCAAATGCCTGCGCGCCATTGACGATCGAATCGGGCAGCCTGGAAACGGGATCGCTTTCGGCTTGCGCCAACTGGAGCGCGAAATCTTCCGGCGCCTTCGCCAACAGCCGCTCCGGATGCGTCATCGGCATTGCATGTACCATGTTATCGAGGCCGAGCACCGAGCTGATTACGCCGGCAAGTCGCTCGGGGATGACGGGGTCGGAGGTATTGGCATAAACGCTTCCGTCACCGAATTTGGCGATCCTGACCGCGAACGCGCGCTGCGCCGACGCGACGGCGCCGCTGAATTCCAGGGCGTTGCCCTCGCGTTTGGTCACGGTGAAATCCTCGCTGGCGAGCCACTTCGCGACTGCGTTTATCTCTGAAGGAGACGGACCGAAGCGCCTTCGGAATTCATCGCCACTCAGCCATTTGTGATAGTTCGGGGACAACGGATCGTGCTGCTGGGCGATCAGCTTGTCGAGCGCCGTCCGATGGCGAAGCGCGAAGCGAATCTGCATCGCGAGGGGTGTAGTCGCCTCCGCGTTGCTGAGTTGAGGCATGTGCTCCGCTTCGATCGGATGATTGCCGATGATGAATGCGGAATCATCAGCGAGCCCGAGCTCCGCAAAGTAAAGCATCCCGGCAAAACCGATCACATACAAAACTGCGGCTAGCGACAGCATCAGGGCAACGCCACGCACCGAACCGACCTGAACCGACGTCTTCATAGGACGGCTCTAAACGCAAAACCGGAACCATCGGAAAGCTTTCCTTTTGGTACAAGTTGGGCGTTGTGCGGCCGTTCATCGCGCCAATCTTCCGCACCATCGCTTCAGCGACTGCGGCAAACTGCTACAGGTGTTGGGACGAGTCGAGTCAAGATGCTCCTACCGGCCTCGACGCATCGGCAATCGATCATCGAAAACGAGCGAAACCGAGATTGACGCGCGCGACCCCAAACCCGCAAAGTAGAGGCGATTCTAATCTCCCAAGGAGAACCGGCTGTGGACCTTTCGCAGATCAATCTGCTCGATCCCGATAGCTTCATCGAACGCGTGCCCCACGAATGGTTCACCTACCTGCGTCATCACGCGCCGATTTACCGCCATCCCGAACCGGCCGGTGGCCCCGGCTTCTGGGTCGTCTCCCGCTACGATGACGTGGTCACGATCAACCGCGATGGCCAGAGCTTTTCCTCGGAGCAAACGCGCGGCGGTGTGGTCGCACTCGATGATGTCGGCGCTTCGCGGTCCTTGTCCTCTGAGGGCCGCATGATGCTTTCCATGGATGCGCCGGATCACACCCGCTACCGTTCGCTGGTGAATCGCGGCTTCACTCCGCGCATGATCAACATGCTTCACGCGCCGATCCGCGCGATGGTCACCAGCATCCTCGATCGCGCGCTGGAAAAAGGTGAATGCGATTTCGTGACCGATGTCGCCGCCGAGCTTCCACTCCAGGTAATCGCGCAGATGCTGGGGGTGCCGTTCGAGGATCGTCACAAGCTCTTTCAATGGAGCAATCGGATGATCGGCAGCGAGGACCCCGAATATTCCGTCAGCGTCGAGGAAGCGCGCGGCGCCGCGATCGAGATGTATATGTACTCCAACGAGCTGGCGAAGCAGCGCCGCCTCAACCCTCGCGACGATATCGTCACCGCGCTTCTGAATGCCGACGTCAATGGCGATCAACTTTCCGAGATGGACTTCGATTTGTTCTTCCTCTTGCTCGCAGTGGCCGGTAACGAGACCACCCGCAACGCCCTCGCGCACGGGATGCATGCTCTGATTGATCATCCCGATCAGTTTCGGATGCTGGTGGAAAATCCCGCGCTGGTGCCGTCAGCCACCGAGGAGATCCTGCGCTGGGCCTCGCCGGTGATGTATTTCCGGCGCAACGTGACGCGCGATACTGAAGTGGGCGGACAGCAGATGAAGGCCGGCGACAAAGTCGGCATCTGGTACATCTCCGCGAATCGCGACGAGAGCATTTTCGAAAACCCGTTCACCTTCGACATCAAGCGCACGCCCAACGAACACGTCGCGTTCGGCGGCGGCGGTCCGCACTTCTGCCTCGGCGCGAATCTCGCGCGCATGGAGATGAACATCATGTTCGATGAGCTAGTGCGCCGGGTCGATGCGGTCGAGATCATCGGTGAGGTGAAGCGGCTGCGCTCCAACTTCATCAACGGGATCAAGCACCTGCCGGTGCGGCTCCATCGCGCGGCCGATCACGCCGCGGCGTCGCGGACGTAGAAGCGCTAACGCGCCTCGAACAGGTTCACTCCGTCGAGGTTGCGCACCCTGCCCTTGCGACCGACGAATTCCTCGCGTTCCATATCGTCGAGGATCTCGTGCGGCGCCCGCGCGAAGAAGCGCTGACCGCTATCAAGACGGCACACGACGATCGCTTCGGTGGGAGCGCCCGCGCGATCGTGCTCGACCGTGTAGGTCTCGATCGTCGCCGCCCCTTCCGCGTTTTCAATCGGCATCACCGCCGCATGCTCCGGCTCTTTGAACGCGCGATGCTGAAAGTCGCGCTCGGGCGGGCGCGTGCTGTAAACCGCCGCGCCATGCTTCGTGAAGTACCATCCGAGCCCCGTCGTCATGCCGAAGTCGCCGGGATGCGCGCGCAGGCGCTCGGTCATCGCGGCAATCGAATGCGTAACGTAGTTGTTGGCTGGGCCGCCCGCGTTGGGCAATCCGCCGGTCACGGTCACGCCGCGCGGATCGCCGAGATCCATCCCCACCGCCTCCATCGCCATCTCGAGCGCGATCGGAAAGCAACTGTAGAAATCGAAATGTGAAATGTCGGCGGCACTGAGTCCTGCGCCATCGATCGCCGCGTTGATGCACTTATCCAGCATCGGCGCATGCGCGAGGCTCTCGCGCTCGCTGATCCACCATCGATCTGTCGCATCGGAAGCGCCGTGGATGTAAACGAGCTTGTCGGCCGGAACTCCGAGACGGCGCGCCTCGCTATCGCTGGTGAGAATCACGCCGGCCGCGAGGTCCACCTCCACGATCGCATTCATCACCTTGGTGTAGGGAAAGCATATCATCCGGTTATCAGGAGTTACGGTTGCGATTTGTTCGGCGGTGAGCTCGCGAGGAAACCAGGCGTAGGGATTCTTCGCGGCGACGCGCGTCATCGACGCGCAAATTTTTGCGATGCGCTCGCGATGCGCATCGAGTGGCCATCCGTGACGCGCGCGAAGCGCATTCTCGAACATCGGGTAGACCTGAATCGGCATGCGCGCGCCATAGCGCTCCTCGTATGCGTTGGTGCCCATGCGCGGATCGCCGACTAACTCGGGCTTGCCGTTTCCCTGCGCGAGGTTCCATTTGACGCCGCCAGACTTCAACGCGCGGCGGGCGGTATGAATCGCCTCGGCACCGATAACCAGCGCCGCACGAATTTTCCCCGCCGCTATCTCATTCGCAAAGTGATTGACGAGGTACTGCGGCGTGTTACCGCCGTATGTCGTCGTGATTTTCCACTTGGGATTGATTCCGAGCCGCGCGGCGAGGGCATCGGGCGCATTGCGATAGCGCGCCGACATCATACTGAGGACGGCGACCGCATCGAGCGAGTTGAGGATGTTCGGTGCCCCAGAATCCTCGGCCGCGGCCCGCGCGACAGTCTCCATCATCGCGAGCGGCTCGGGCGCCTCGGCCAAGCCGGCGGCTTTCGGATTGAACTGCGCAACACCAGCGATCACAGGACGAGGTCCGGGCATGTGAGCCTCCGCATTGGCGACGACGCGACTGACGAATCCAGTTGAGCTACCGCTAGCGAATTCGAGGTTGACGGTAAAGCGCCTGAATCGGGATAAGACTTCAATGTCCGACCAGCACGAATATCACGTCGCGTCGAAGTGCGTGTTGATGGCGTTTCTGCTCGGCCCTCCCCTTCGCCTCACGCGCACGCGCGCCAAGGAGCTGCTGAAGTTCCAGGCGGTCGCGGTGCGCGGCAAGACCCGCGTGCGCCACGATACTCAGTTGGCGCCGGGCGACATCGTCGAGATTTCCACCCATCGTCAAGCCGATGACCGATCGCTCGGACGCGCAGGCCTGCGCATCGTGCATATAGATGATGCAATCGTCGTGATCGACAAACCCGCCGGGCTACTCTCAATGGGCTCTGATCGCGAGAAAGAAAAAACCGCGCATCGGATGCTCAATGAGCATTTGAAGGCGCTTGCGAAATCGCCTCGGCAACAAGTCTTCATCGTTCATCGCCTCGATCGCGAGACCTCGGGTCTGATGGTGTTCGCGAGGAGCGAAGCGGTACAGAGCGCGCTGCAGCGCAACTGGAAAGATGTCACCAAATGCTACCTCGCGATCGTCGAGGGCACGCCCTCGCATGCGGGCGGAACGCTGCGCGATCATCTGGTGGAAAGCAAATCGTTCAAGGTCCATCGCGTCGAGCGCGGGGGCGATTTGGCGATCACGCACTATCGCGTGATTCGGACCGTCGACGATAGGTCGCTACTGGAGCTGATGCTGGAGACGGGGCGCAAGCATCAGATTCGCGTCCAGCTCGCGGCGATCGGGCATCCGATTCTCGGCGATGATAAATATGGTGCGAGGCCTAGTGCCACGCGGCGGTTGGCACTGCATTCATGCGAGCTGAAGTTTCAGCATCCGGTATCCGGCGCGTCGATGGAGTTCCACAGCGAGCTGCCGGATTCGCTGAAAGCGCTGGTTGAACGTCGTCGCCCTTGAATCGACAAGCGTGCTAAAGAAGTGGCGGGTCAGAATTCCCGAGTCCAATGATGCGCTGCTCAAGCTGCGGTTCCGAAAATCCCGAGGGCGTGAAGTTCTGCAACGAATGCGCGACGCCGTTTCCGCGTCGGTGCGCGAGCTGCGGATTCGCCAATCCTCCCGCCGCGAAATTTTGCGGCGAATGCGCCGCCCCGCTCGGTGGCGCCGCAGTTACGGCCGCGCGCCCAACTCCAGCAACCTCGCAGGCCACGCCTAATCTGCGCGTCGTTGAGAATGCCGGTGCGCCGCCGGAGGGCGAGCGCAAGACCGTAACGGCGCTGTTCGCCGACATCAAGGGATCGATGGATCTGATGGAGGACCTCGATCCGGAGGAAGCTCGCACTGTGGTTGACCCAGCACTCAAATTGATGATCGACGCTTGCCGACGCTATGACGGCTACGTCGTGCAATCGACCGGTGATGGGATCTTCGCCCTGTTCGGCGCGCCGCTCGCGCACGAGGATCATCCGCAGCGCGCCCTATTTGCCGCGCTTCGCATGCAGGACGAAATGCGCCGCTACTCAACGAAACTGCGCGAGGCGGGAAACCCTCCGCTCGAGGCCCGGGTCGGCGTCAACACCGGCGAGACGGTGGTGCGCTCGATCAAGACCGGCGACGCGCACACCGAGTACACGCCGATTGGGCATTCGACCAGCCTCGCCTCGCGGATGCAGACGTTGGCGCCGACGGGATCGATCGCGGTGACCGAAGCCACACAAAAGTTCTGCGCCGGCTACTTCAGCTTCAAGGCGCTGGGACCGACCCGCGTCAAGGGTGTCACCGAGCCGGTCAACGTTTTCGAGGTCACCGGGATTGGGCCGCTGCGCACGCGGCTGCAACGCGCGGCCGGCCGAGGCTTCAGCAAGTTCGTCGGCCGTCAGCGCGAAATGGATGCGATGAAGCATGCGGCGGCGCAGGCGAAGGCGGGGCACGGACAAATTGTCGCCGCCATCGCCGAGGCGGGAGTGGGCAAGTCGCGCCTGTTCTTCGAGTTCAAGGCGACCTCGCAGGCGGGCAAGGCGGTCTCGCAATCCGGGTGGATGGTGCTCGAAACCTTCTCGGTTTCGCACGGCAAGGCCACCACCTTCCTGCCGTTGATTGAACTGCTTTCCAACTACTTCAACATCAGCGCTGAGGATGACGCTCGGAGGCGGCGCGAGAAGGTAGCCGGGCGGCTCGCGATCCTGGATCCGTCGCTGGAAGATACCCGGCCTTACATTTTCGCGCTGCTGGGAATTGCGGATAACGCCGACCCTCATCGCCAGTGGGAACAAAATCTCGATCGCCTGGAAGAATATCTTCAGTCTCTGCAAAAGAAGGACACGCTCGCGCAGATGGACCCGCAGATACAGCGCCGGCGCACGCTCGACGCGATCAAGCGCATTCTCATCCGCGAGTCGCTCAACCAACCGCTGATGGTGATATGCGAAGACTTGCACTGGATCGATAACGAGACGCAGGCGTTCCTGAACCTGCTCGCCGACAGCATCGGCACTGCGCGAATCCTGCTGCTGGTCAATTATCGGCCCGAGTATTCTCATTCGTGGAGCAACAAGACTTACTACACACAGTTGCGCCTCGACCCGCTGGGCAAGGAGAGCGCAGACGAGATGCTCGCCAGCCTGCTCGGCGACGACGTGGGGCTCGATGCGCTCAAGCGCCTCATCATCGAGAGAACGGAGGGCAATCCGTTCTTCATGGAAGAGACCGTGCAGGTGCTACTCGATGAGGGTGCGCTGGTTCGCAACGGCGCGACGAAGCTTACGCGCCCGCTCGGCGAGTTGAAGATTCCGCCGACGGTGCAGGCGATCCTGACCTCGCGCATCGATCGCCTGCCGCCGGATGAAAAAGATTTGCTGCAGACGCTGGCAGTGCTCGGCAAGGAGTTCTCGTTGCCGCTGGTCCGGCATGTGGCCGGCAAGCCGCTGGACGAAATCGATCAGATGCTGAATGATCTTCAGCTCGCCGAATTCATATACGAACAGCCCGCGTTCGGCGACATTGAGTACACCTTCAAGCACGCACTCACGCGGGAGGTCGTGTATGGCGGGCTCTTGAAGGAGCGGCGCAAGCTGCTCCACAAGCAAATTGGAGTTGCGATCGAGACTCTTTACGCAGGCCAGCTGGATGGTCATCTGGGCGAACTCGCACGTCATTACAGCCTCAGCCCGGACGCCCAGAAGGCAGTAGAGTACCTGCATCTGGCCGGCGAACAGGCGATCAAGCGCTCAGCCCACGCCGAGGCGGTCACCGATTCTGAGGCGGCTCTGAGCCTGCTCCAGACACTGCCCGCGTCGCGCGAACGGGATCGGCGTGAACTTGCCTTGCAGATCCTGCTCGGTTCGGCCGGTGCAGCCGTTAAGGGACCTGGCGCGCCTGAAAGAGAGCGCAGCCTATTGCGGGCTCGCGATCTGTCACAACGCCTCGGAGAGCAGTCTCACGTGTTCCCGGTGCTCTGGCAGCTCTTCCATTTCCATGCGCAGCGCGGTGAACTGCAAACCGCTCGGGAATACGCTGAACACGCATTGGCAGTGGCCGAGAGTCAGTGCGACGCGGTGATGCTCGCGGGTGCCCGAACCGCCCTCGGCCTCTGTCTCTTTTACATCGGCGACTTTGCTGCCTGCCGCAGGCAGTTCGAGCTCGCGCTCGCACAGGACATACCTTTGCAGAAACGCTGGTATTTCGGCCGCGGGTTCGACGCGCTGGCAGGAGCGCTAAGCGCGCTCGCTGAGGGAATTCTGGGTTATCCGGACCGATGCTGCGTAGGAGTTGGCGAAGTTGTGAAGCGTGCGCGGACGCAGTCGAGCCTCCCTGACCTGGCGTTCGCGTTGGTAGCTTGTGGCCGGGGGCATCTTCTGGCCGGTAGTCCGAGCAGCGCCCAATCTTTGGCGGAAGAAACGATCACGCTGTCCGAGACCTACGGGTACGTCGAACGCGCTGCATTGGGTAAATGTGTTCGAGGTGTCGCTCTCACAAGGCAAGGAGAGCTCAAGGAGGGTATCGCCTGCATTCTCCAGGGACTCTCGGACTATAGCGCGACCGGTGGCAGGCTCGGGCAGTCAGAGTTCTACAGCGCGCTTGCCGCAGCTTTCGGCAAGGCAGGTCGAACCCAAGAGGGTTTGGAAGCGGTGGACCTCGGACTGGCAATGGGCCGCGATGGTGGCGAGAGTTTCTATCGAGGCGAACTCTATCGCATAAGAGGCGAACTGATTCAGATCGAGGATCCGGCCCATCCTCACGAGGTCGAGCGATTGTTTCGCACGGCGATCGATATTGCGTCCCGCCGGCAAGCCCGTTCATTTGAACTGCGCGCCACGACCAGCCTCGCGCGCTTGCTCGCGAAACAGAATCGTCGCGACGAAGCGCGCGCGATGCTCGCCGAAATCTACAACTGGTTCACCGAAGGCTTCGACACCGCCGACCTCAAGGACGCCAAGGCTCTGCTCGAAGAGCTAAGCGCATAGCATCTAAAAAATAATCAGCGGCTTGATGACGCCGTCGAGCTTCTTGTCCATCACCTCGAAGGCCCTCTCCATCTCGCTGAACTTGAACCGATGCGTCGTCATCGGAGTCGGATCGATGCGCTTCGATTCGAGGAGCTGGAGCATCCGCTCCATCCGCAAGCTCCCGCCCGGGCATAGCGACGTGGTGATGACTTTCTCCGCCATGCCGACGCCCCATGCGAGGCGCGGCAGATGCACGAACTCGCCTTTGCCATGGTATCCGACGTTGGAGATGGTGCCGCCCGGACGCGTTACTGCGACCGCGTTCTGGAAGGTCTCATCGGCTCCGAGCGCCTCGATCGCGGAATCGACGCCGTACCCACCGGTCATCGCAATGATGCGCGCGACGACGTCTTCTTTCGACGGATCGAGCGTCACATCGGCGCCGTAAAACTTCGCGAGCTCACATCGCTTCGCAACCGAATCGACCGCGATGATTTTTCCCGCGCCGCGCAACCTCGTACCCGCAACCGCCATCAGACCCACGGGACCCAGCGCGAAGATTGCCACGCTGCCGCCAATCGGAATGTTCGCGGCCTCCGCGCCCACGAGGCCAGTGGAAAGCATGTCGGCGCAATACACGGCTACGTCATCGGAGACATGAGCGGGGATTTTCGCGAGGTTCGCGTCGGCCTCATTGACGTGGAAATACTCGGCGAAAACGCCGTCCTTGATGTTAGCGAATTTCCATCCGCCGAGCGCGCCGCCCGATTGCGAGGAATGCCCCGCCTGCGAAAACGTATCGCCCCAATCGGGAGTGATCGCGCCCGAGACGACGCGGTCGCCCCGCTTGAGCTTGCGCACCTCGGGCCCGACCTCATGCACGATACCGACCGCCTCGTGCCCCAGCGTGAGATTTTCGCGCGGACCGATCGCGCCATGCACCGTATGCGAATCGGAGGTGCAGATGAGCGCCATCGTGGTTTTGATGATCGCATCGTTGGGGCCGGGCTTCGGAATCGGCTTGTCCATGAATCCCACTTTGTCGATCGCGTTCATCACGAAGGTTTTCATTGACGCCTCTCTGTTGCCTTGGCGCGGCTCAGCTTCTGCACCGGAACTTTTCTGACCTCGGCCGCTCTCTCGAGCGGGACGGTCAGCTCGAGCACGCCGTTGCGCCAGGCCGCTTTGATGTCCTCCTTCTTTACACCATTGGGAATCGAGATCGCACGCTCAAAATTTCCATATCTTATCTCGCGATGAACAAAGTCCCGCCGCTCCTCCTCCGAAGTGCAGACGCGCAAGCCTCTGATCGTCAAAACATTTTTGTCGATTATGATTTCGACGTCTTTCGGATCGACGCCGGGAAGATCTGCGCAAACTACCAGCCGGTCGGAATCGATGAACGATTCAATCGCCGGATGATGATGCGACATCGAGTACGGTTTGGCCTCGCACCAGTCGTGACTCATGAAATGATCGAGGATGTCGTCGAAATCGCGGTCGAGTTTTGCAACTTGGGACGTGGGCGACCATTCATGGGCTGGCATAATCGTCAAACTCCAAACCTGCTAGATGCCTTCCTATGATGCGCAAACCATGCCAATGAGGTGCTGACGAAAGCACATCAGAATCGTCCCGAATGCACTCTCGATGTCTCGCAGAGAGCCATCAGCTTGCAGCTGCTGTAGCGTTTCGTTCCAGCGATTCGCATTGCGCGAGGCGGTGCCGAGGTGGAATTATCCCGCGATGCCTTGCGACTCGCGCATCGTAGGAAAGACGTTGGGGCCGTTCGACTACGACGTCGATCAGTTCTGGACCATGGCGTATGCGGCCGGTATCGGCGATGCGAATTCGCGCTATCTCGACTCGCTCGAATGCGGCCAGCTAATCGCGCATCCGGTGTTTCCGGTTTGCCTCGCAACCCGCGCGCGATGGCAGATGGAGCCGATGTTCCTCGACGCCGGGCTGACGCCCGCCGAATCTATCCGCAGCGTGCACGTGACGCAGGACATGATCTGTCATCGCGCGATCAGGCCGCCCGAGAAGCTGATGGTGACAGCAACCGTCGCAGCGATGGAGCGGCGCCGGGCCGGGACCTACCTCCTCACGAGCTTCGACATCCGTGATATCGGCGGCGCGCCAGTCTCGACGATCAACTGGGGACGGCTATGGCGTGGCGTCGACATGACGGGGCCTGAGCGTCCGGCGCTCGCGCAGCCGCCATTATGCCCGCAAACCTACAGGGCGATTCGAGCGAGTTCTCGCATCCCCATCGCGGCCACTGCGGCGATCGTCTACACCGCATGCGCGCGGGCCGACAATCAGGTGAGTTTTCATACCGATACCGCCGCGGCGAAGCGCTCCGGATTGCGCGCGCCACTGCTGATGGGGGTTGCGACGCTGGCGATGAGTGTGTCGAGGATCATCGAGACAGAGGCAGGCGGAGATCCTGAGAGCGTTGCGCGAGTCGCATGCCGCTTCGGCGCGATGGTCTTCATGCCGTCGGAGTTGACGCTGCAAGTGATCGCTCGAGCGTCACGACGATGGCGATCGCGTATCGTTCGAGTTGCTCAATGCTGACGGAGGCCGCGCGATCCGTGACGGCGTCGTGATCCTGCGGTCTTGAGCACCTCGATGATCGCCGCAGCGAGCAGGTCCGCGACTCTTCTATTGCGTCAGGCGGAGAAGAATATTCGAAGCGATCTGCTGGAAAACGGAATTCAGTTGGCTACTGTTAGGAGCAAACACCGCCTCTCCTACTGGTTGGCTGGAATTGAATGCTGGGCTGGCGGGATCATTGGCAACCTCCTGAAGGAAGGGTTCGTTGATCGCGTCGCCCAGGCCGATCGAATAGACGGTAACATTCTGCGCACGCAGAGCGTTGGCTAGTTGGACCGTTCGATAGTCCGCATCATTGGCGCAGTTGGTCATACCGGTCGGTATCCCAGGATAAAGGGCTTCGCGGCCGTACTGTTGTGAGGGGAAGGTCGCGCTCGAAACCGTGCCGTTCCCGCTGCTGGTACCGCTGCCGGCGGTAAACCCCAACGCGGGGCAGGACACCTGGGATCCCGCAGTATTGAAGAAAAATACCCCTTGGCACAAGCCGAGCGAATCGTCGCCCGGATCGCAACCGCAATACAGCATGGGTGTGGTGACTGAAGACCCACTCGTACACGCAAGATTGTCTTGAATGATGTTGGCCCAGCCGTCGGTGAAAAACACTACAACCTTGCGCACGTTCGGACCCGATATCGGAGCGGTTAGAATCTGGCTTTGGCCATTCTGCATCCCGGCAAAGGAATTGGTGCGTTGCCCGTTGGGGCCGCTTCCGAACGGCATCGAGTTGACCGCGCTCTGGATTTTCGAAACGAAAGGCTGGGTCATCGCCACCGGAACGCTCGAGAGCGTCGCGAAGTTGATGTCGGCGACGTAGTCCTCTGTGTCGTCGAAATAAGTGATGAAGTTGTCGACCGCCGGTGGAAGCGCCTGTTGTCCACCGTTCTGAGTCATCGAGTAGGACTGGTCCAGCACCAGCGACATCACTAGCGGATTACGGGTAGCCTGCGCACTGGAAGTGACGGGCAAGGTCTTGGAACCCGACAAAACGCGGAAGAACAGCACGTTGACCGTGGTGGTGGAGGTGACATTCACCAGCATGTTGTTGCTGGCGTCCTTGCTGAAGACGATGCTGACGGCTGGCGGATTGGGTCCATAATTCGCGTCGAAAGCATTCTGCGCGATTGTCGTCGCCTGGCTTTGGCCCAGGTTGAGGTTTTGCATTGCCGCGAGTGCAGCGGCGTCGATTGCTTTCGACAGGGTCGTCTTAGTGAGGTAAGCATTTCCAAGGTCAATTGTAAGCCCCGCCGTAGCCAGGAATACCGGCAACATGATTGCAAATATCAACCACACTTGGCCGGGCTTGCCTCGCATACTCTTCCATCGGTGTAGGAGTTTCATTCCATAGTCCCCTTAGAAATAAGCCACCTCATACAGGGTCGATGGCATAGCTAATTTCATAAAATTTCCAATCGGTGTGATTGGTTGGAAGGAGTAAAATATCTCTGCCACGTAGATAGAAGTACCCGACTGCATCATCCCTTGTGCGGATGCCGGAAGGGTGGCTGTAGCTCCAACTCCAGTACCTACCCTACTTGCCTGAGCGGGACTCATACCACCCAGGATTGACTGGCCGGTAATTGTATAAGCGCCCTTATTATCCTGGATCGAGGTAACGATTACTTCGCCATAGGAGGAAAAATTCAAGGGAGCCTGACCGGCGATCACCGCCGATGCGGCTTCCGACACCGAGCTTCCGCGCGAGGCCAGGTTCCCGCCTTGCCTGCTCAGTCCGGTCATCACTTTCAGGTCGAACAAGGCACGCCCGAAATCGATCAATCCGAACAGAACGATCAGCGCCACGGTCACCATGCACGCAAACTCGAGCATTGCCTGACCGGACTGTCGGGTAAGGGTTCCTACGCCGGACGATGAGTTACGAATGTGTAACGCTGCAGTACGCATAGCTCTCTTTTCTTTAGCTCGAGGGAAAGGGTTCGTTCTTGAAAGTAGTACTGGCAGTGAAGGTATAGACCCCATTGCTAAAGTACTTCCCTATCAATGGCGTCATCAGCTTCATCTGCATCGTAACTGTGATCGCTACCGTGTCCCCCGGTCCACCAGCGCTCCCGGAAACCCAGGAGCCATTAGTCAAGCTCGAAATCTGAATATTCTGAATGGGTACGTTGATTCCCGCGGCGTCTTGTTGCAGCACTGCCTCGATCGACGCAAGGCGGGTCATACCGGTTTGGGAAGCCCCGGTGGAAGCATATCGGCCGGCCTCCTGCACCGCGTCTTCAACCTCGATCTGGGTGAAGAACAGCCGTCCGTACTCCATTACCCCAAAAACTAGAAGGAAGAGCAGCGGAGCAATCAGCGCGAATTCGACCGCAGTCTGACCGTCGGTCACACCCCGTCTGCCAGCTCGGAATTTAGAGGGCAAGGTCCGTTCAGAAAACCCCGGCACCGCTACGTCATACGACGACAACGAGTTCCTTGTCACAAACGATCCCCCCGCGAGCAAAACGCAACTCGTTGCAGCAACTCCTGTGCCTCTAAATAAACCGACGAACTAGTCAGGAAGTAGACTTTGATGACACAACTCGTAGCAGCGAAGACACATGCTATGACACTTTGTTGCAACAGTGCTTACAACCTATGAGCCTATGGCCGCTGTTCATCGTCGCTCGCGGAAGGAATGTCGAATCGATTGGCTGGCGAGGTGATGTTGTTTCTGCCAATCAAGCGAGTGTCCCAACCCAACCACGTAAGCACGCCACGTGCCGTGACGTAGTTGTGCGCTTCGCCGTTGACGCGCGCGACAAGTAAAAGATGTCCGCCATGGCTGATTCGAGGATTTACATTGTCGGCAGCACTAGCCTTCAAGCATTTGCTTATGACCATTCCCCATCGCGTGCACCCGGGCTGAAGAAGTCCCGTCTAACCGCCTCCGAAGTCGCGAGATGACATTGGGAACATTACTATCAGCACCACAAACTCGCGCAACTCGACATCGCGGGTGCGCAAAGAAATTGAAGAATCGTCTAGAAATCTCCATTGAAAATGAGCCCAGTCGCCCGGCGAGCGGATCTTGTGAGGCCACTCGTCGCTATGGATCGAGGTTCGAAAATATAAATGCTAAACCGGCGCGAGTTCCGGTAGCGCGTTGTCGAATCATAGGTAGTACTCGCGAGGTTTCTGTACGTGGTGTCTCAAGCGGCTCGGCCCTGACATGTTCGAGTTGGTCAGTGGTCGTATGGCTATAATCGACGGCGATCCTGTGTTGCCGTTCATCATCGCTTTGCGAACGACGCCTGGGTACACATTCTCGTCGTAGCAAAGGTTCGCGACCAGAGCCGGCAACCTTAGCCATAGCTGTCGCGCTCGCGGCTTTACTTCAAGCAGTTAAGTGGTTTCGGCGCGGGTGTCAGAACATTGGCGGCTCTGGCCGCGCTGCTCTCGGGTTCCATCAAGTCTTCTCATCTCGAATCTCGATCTCTGATGTCGGCGAGTCGCACGGCTTCTTCGGCTTTGCTGGGCTGGCGAGTCGTATCGTGGCCGACGTGCCCCTTCTGTGGCCGCGGATTCTTCTCCTCGAATCTGAGTACACGTTCTACTCCATTGGCCAGACGGAGCCGATTGAGAGGGGCACAATGGTTGCTTTATTACCCACTCGCTCGTTCATAATGAGTTAGCAGTGGTGGCTCGGGCGTTGGGGGATGTTTCTTGTTTGCCTGCTTGGCGCAGGAACTTGTTGCTCGTGCTTTGCGACCACTGTGGGCTTTCAAGATCGACTGGCGTTGGACACGCACGACTTCGGTCCGGCCAAAACGATTAACGTTTGCGTATACCTCGACCGTGGTATCGATGAGCAACAAGCCCGATCGCTTCTCTCGTCATGGGACTCAAAGGCTCCGCTTTACGGTCTATACATAAAACCAATCATGTTCGCGGATCATCCGCGGGTCGGTTTCTTTCACGACGACATACTCGATGATGTGAGTTCGATTCCACTCGCCATTACATGCGATAGAGTGCTTTACTTCTCAAATCGGAATGTGTGGGACTACGCGTACGCAAATCTCCCCAATCCTGTGCTGTGGCCGATGCCCGAAGTGTTGGGTGAGGTCGACGATTCGACGATGACTCACGGATTCGTTGTCGCTCAGCCAGATAGCATCAATGGGCTGATGATTAGCCCTAGCCATGTCACGCGCCAAACTGTACCACCTCATCGCGGGATGTCCTCACGAGTTGTTGATGGATCGATGTTACGATCGGATAGAGCAGCTTAAACGAGTTTCTTCCGAGCAGTTTTTCGCCATGAATCTGCCGACGGAAGGGTGTACACCACCCGCGGAGAGGTCAACCTGATGCTCCGAGCGTCAGGACCCTATATCGATACCGGGGCCGCGGCCAGAATCGGTCCTTAGAAAGACAGAGGCCTCGCGAGGGTGAGGGCCGGGCCCAAAACCATCGACGACGCCGGCTTTGCAAGATTACCGCCGGTCGTCTGACGCCGGCGGCTCAAACCTACAAGCTGGCGTTAACACGATTAGGACCGAGCAAGTACGCACCGCTTGACTTGCACTACCAATAGTTTTAAAACTATCGAACTATGAAGAAGTCAACCGTGATCGCGGCGCTGGGTGCGTTGGCGCAGGAAACCCGGCTCGACGTCTTTCGGATGCTAGTCCAAAAAGGTCCCGAAGGACTCCCTGCGGGCGAGATCGGTTCGCGGCTGGCGCAGCCGTCACCGACGATGTCGTTCCACCTGAACCAACTTAGGTTCGCAGGTCTGGTCACCTCGCGGCGCGAGAGTCGATCGATTATCTACAGCGCCAATTTCAAGGCGATGAACGATCTGCTCGGCTACCTGACCGAGAACTGCTGCGGCGGGCGCGCGGAGCTGTGCAGTCCCGCGGTTGCAACCGGTTGCGGATCCGAATGCGCGCCCGAGCCGACCACAATCAAGTCAAAGAAGAATCGGAGGGTATCGGTATGACGCGATTTCACGCTCACGTCAGAGTCAATGACCTGGAATCATCGGTGCGCTTTTATTCAAAGCTGTTCGGGATTGAGCCAGTCGTGCTCAAACCGGACTACGCGAAATGGATGCTCGACGATCCTCGGGTCAATTTCGCAATCACCGCTGGGTCAGCCTCTATGGGCCTTGACCACCTTGGGCTGCAAGTCGAATCCGACGAGGACCTCGCGACAATCGCTAGTCGGCTCGATGCCGCTGGGCAGTTAGTTGTAAAACAAGAGAACGCCGCTTGCTGTTATGCGCGTGGCAACAAGGGATGGGTGTCCGATCCGAGTGGCATCTCATGGGAGACATTTCACACCTTCGGCGAGAATACGGTGTATGGGAACGATACCGCGCCACGTGCGGCGGTATCGAAACCGTCGGAAGCTGATTCCTGTTGCGCGCCGTCGGCGTCTTCGACGAGTGCCTGCTGCTCCGCATCGAAAACGCAGTAGTGCATCGAATCCGCGATTGACGACGGCACGATGACCAGCCGCGAATACAACGTCTTGTTCCTTTGCACCGGCAATTCGGCACGCAGTGTCATGGCCGAGTGCGCCATCAATCGCTGGGGCAAGGGGAAGTTCATGGGCTACAGTGCGGGGAGCCATCCAAAAGGTTCGATACACCCGTTGACCCTCGAACTGCTCAACGAACTACACTACGAGACCAAGCATCTGCGCTCAAAGAGTTGGGACGAGTTCGCCACGCCGAACAGTCCACGGTTTGATTTCGTTTTCACCGTCTGCGACCAAGCGGCAGCCGAGCAATGTCCAGTATGGCCGGGCCAACCGATTACCGCACATTGGGGAGTCGCAGATCCCGCAGCGTTTGAAGGAACCGAGGAAGAGAAGCGTCGGTTCTTTGCGCGCATATACCGAGAACTGGAGAATCGCATCAAGATTTTCACGAACCTGAGAATCGACGCACTGGACAGTTTTGCACTTCAGCAGCGCGTCAAGGAAATAGGCAGGACGACACCTCCCGACACGTGGGAGGGATAGCGTTGTTCGCATCAGGGCAGGACAGGAGACCGCAACGATGAGTGCGACGATGTCAGCGTTCCAGACGCCGGTTGTACGCCGACTCTCGTTCCTCGATCGCTACCTCACACTATGGATTTTCCTGGCGATGGCGGCCGGTGTGGCGATCGGCGCGATCTTTCCCGGGGTTAAAGGGGCCTTCGATCGCATGAGTGTCGGAACGACCTCGATACCTATAGCGATCGGCCTCATCCTCATGATGTATCCGCCGCTCGCGAAGGTGAACTACGACGAACTCGGCGATGTTTTTCGCGATTGGAAAATTCTCGGACTGTCGCTAGTGCAGAACTGGATCATCGGACCGATACTGATGTTCGCGCTGGCCATCATGTTCCTGCGCGATCGCCCCGAGTATATGGTCGGTCTCATCATGATCGGCCTCGCGCGATGCATCGCGATGGTGATCGTGTGGAACGATCTGGCCAATGGCGATGCCGACTATTGCGCGGGGCTGGTCGCCTTCAACTCGATTTTTCAGGTGTTGTTCTTTTCGATTTACGCCTATGTGTTCATCACGGTACTTCCGCGATGGCTCGGCCTCGGCGGCGCGATCGTTAACATCACCATAGGTCAGATTGCGCAGAGCGTTAGCATCTACCTGGGTATCCCGTTCGTAGCAGGCCTAGCGAGTTGGAAGGTGTTGACCACGCTCAAAGGGAAGACGTGGTATCGACAGCGTTTCATTCCGAAAATCAGCCCGCTGACACTGACCTTCCTGCTCTTCACCATCGTGGTGATGTTCTCGATCAAGGGCGGGGCGATTGTTCGGATGCCGCTGGATGTCATACGCATCGCGTTCCCGCTGCTGCTCTATTTCGGAATTATGTTCGCGGTTTCCTTCGCACTGAGCAGGCGCATAGGTGCGACCTATCAGCAATGCGCGACGCTGTCATTCACCGCCGCCTCGAATAATTTCGAGCTTGCAATCGCGGTTGCAATCGCGACCTTTGGCATCGATAGCGGGGTGGCATTCACCGCGGTTATCGGTCCGCTCATCGAGGTTCCGGTGATGATTGGATTGGTGGATTTCGCGCGCTGGGCTCAAACTAGCTGCTTTTCAAACTCGGAGCGCTGCGCGGGCTCACTCGGTATTCGAAAATAGAACGAGTGCCTCCTCGCGTCGCTCGCCGTATTAAGGATTCTGTACGCCTCGAGGGATTTGAAGCCCCGACCTTGAGATCCGTGACTTTCAGGTCTTCTATCCCAACTGCTTACCTGACCGTCTCGGGTCGTCAATGAAAAGTGTCGAATTAAGGGCACGCATCAAAACCGCTGGTAGGGAAAAGAATTTGGTGCGCCGTCCGAGACTCGAACTCGGGACCCGCTGATTAAGAGTCAGAAATCAACCGCTGACGTGGGGTGCCGCGAGCCGACACCTTTCCAATTTAGGACGCAAATACGCCGGTTTCCGCGCCTCTTGCTGCCACGCGTGCGCACGCGTACGCTTCCGTCTGGTTGCCACGTGGTTGCCAGCGGGGCTCGACAACCGGGGAGGACGATTTGATCAAGGGTATTTCGAAGCGGAGCGTCGTCGCGGTTACGCCGGGATCGATCCTTTGGGACGGTGGCCTTCCCGGTTTCGGACTGCGCTGCAGGGAGAGCGGCGCGCGGAATTATTTTCTGAAGTACCGGATCAACGGGCGGGTTAGATGGTGGACCATCGGCGCTCATGGCGCACCTTGGACGGCCGACTCGGCGCGCACCGAAGCGCTGCGTCTTTTAGGCGAGGTGGCGCAAGGAAAGGATCCCGCCGCGACACGCGATGCCGGACGCGAAGCTCCCACCGTCAAGGAGCTGGTCGCCCGGTTCATCAAGGAACACTGCGAAACGAAAAATAAGCCTCGTACGAAAGAGGAGTACGAGCGCCTGCTCGATACTTTCATCGTCGAACCACTCGGGTCGCAGCGGGTCGGGGACGTGTGCCGCGAGGACCTCGCCAAGATTCACGACAAACTCAGGGACACGCCCTATCAAGCGAATCGGGTGATCGCGGTGACGTCCAAGCTTTTCAATTGGGCGGAACGCCGAGGTCTGCGGACGGACGGTTCGAACCCTTGTCGCCATCTGGAACGCTACGGGGAGCGCAAGCGCGAGCGGTTTCTGTCAGAGGCCGAACTCGCTCAGCTCGGCGAAGCCCTCCGAAAGATGGAGCGGGAAGAATTGATCTCGCCATGGATCGCGGCGGCAATTCGATTGCTCATTCTCACTGGCGCGCGCCGCGGCGAGATCCTCGATCTCCGATGGGACGAGGTTGATCTCAATCGAGCGCAGCTCTCGCTTCGTGATTCCAAGACTGGCGCGAAAACCATCTACCTGAGTCCGGCCGCGAAACAGATTCTCTCGAAACTCCCGCGGCTCGATGGGAATCCTTTCGTCATCGTCGGACAGCGCAAAGGTCGAAACCTAGTGAACATGTCGAAGGCGTGGAAGGAGCTTCGAACAGAGGCCAAACTCGGCGGCACTCGGCTTCACGACCTGCGACATTCGTATGCGAGCGTCGGAGTGGAACGAGGACTCAGCCTTCCAATCATCGGCGCGCTGCTCGGCCACACGCAGGTATCGACGACAGCACGCTATGCGCACCTTTCCGCGAATCCCGTGCGCGCGGCCTCTGACCTCATCGGAAAATCCATCCAGTCCGCGATCGCGCCGCCGGCGCCTCGAAGGAAAGCGCTGCGGGCGGTCGTGCGCTCGATCACGAGGCCGTCGTGAAAACCCGGGGCCGTCCGAAACCACCATCATCTCGCAAAACGATCGGTCTCGATGAATTGGCAAAGGCGCCAGATCGAGCGCGAAACCTCTCCGAGGGCCGCCGGCGGATACTGACCGCGCGGCTGGAGGCGGTACGATCGGCGCTCGCGCTCCCGGCATCGCCGGTCGCGAACGGCAACGGCAAGCATGAGTCGCCAGATGCGATTGAACTGAGTCTCGAGGCGGAGTCTGAATTGCACCTCCTCCTCCAGACGTTAGACGCTTTCATGGTGGACATCGAGAAATACGACGTCATCGCAGCTCTGCGTGCCCTCGACCTCATAATCACTATCCTTCTCTCTCCCATTTTTAATCACTGGCCAATGTCCCGCGAAACAGCGGTCCGCTTGATCCGCGCGATCGCGCATCTACTCGATTTTCACGGCTTCGCCCAGGAAGCCGAAGAAGTTCGAGCGGCTTCGCTCCGCCGCGCGCGCGATGAATTGCGATGGCAGGCCGTTATTACAGCTCGATCAGAGGGAGTCACTGAGAGGGACAAATATACCCGCGCGGCCCAGATCCTTCAGCAGGATGGATGGCCGACGATCGCCGCACCTACCGTCAAAGCGAGCTATCTAGCTGTCGAGCAGCGAATTCCGTTCCGTGAGGATGTGTCCTGGTACGTTCACAAACAGGGGCGTTCGCGCAAAATAGAGGATTTAAAGAGGAGCGCGGGAATAGTCGACGCGAGCAGCAGCGACGAGGAAAACTCTCTCCCGGCGCCATCTGCGAATCTATCTGCGGCGCAGCCTAAAATCCGAGAGGCCCAGCCTATGAGCGACTTCCTCGTCGCTCAAGACAGACTCGCTTGCGCCTTTGCGATTGTTCACAGCCTTACGAACGTCGGCCGCCTTCCGAGCGAGGCATCGAAGCTTACTGAGCGACTTAAAATCCGACAGCATGAAAGGATACCAAAACGCCCCCTGAAGTGACCGACTGTCTAGGACCGAAAACCTCGCATTCCGGTATCCCATAAACAGTTCGACAGTCCTTCCAAGCGCCGAGCCGTCACGATTAGATCACCACACGTCCCTGTTATTGCGAAAGGAGACAAGGCGCATGCCGAGCACGGCTATCGAAGAAGGCCCTCGGTCCGAGGAACAATCGCCATACTGCGACGAAAAGGCCGCAGCGGCTTTACTGTGCTTGTCTGTTCGCACGCTCCAGAGATGGAGAATTATCGGTCTAGGTCCGCCGTACTTTCGATTCGGGCCGCGACGCGTGCTGTACCGAAAGGACAAGCTTCTCGCCTGGGCCGAGGAGCAAGAGATCGCTTCGACGAGCGAACCGGATCCGACCCGAGAGCGCGCCGCGGGGGCGCGCGCTGCCTCGGCGCTGGCGTCGTCCACGAAGCCCCTGGCGAAAAAGCGCGCGCGCGCCTCCTCGCGAATCCGCTAAAAACCCGCCCGAGCGGCGCGAATCCCGCGCCGATTGAATTACTGTCTAAACCGGCGGCACGACGTGGCGCTCTGCCGCCTGAAAAAGAACGGAAGCGTCGATTTGTAAAACCAGCGGAGGATGAGGCGATGAGCTTGGAGGGCAACGCAGCGAAAGCGGAGAAAAGGTCCGCGAGTGGGCCTATAGGGCACCGTTATCAAGATCTCGAGGAGAAGAGACGCGCAAAAGGGATCCTGAGAGAGTGGGCCCTTTCTGTGGCGCGTGGGACCGCACAGCACGTGCTGCTTACGTTAATTGATTTCGCGGGTGTGACAGGGAGATTGATCGCTGGACAGGATGCCATCGCCGCGAAGATGGGGAAAAGCCCTCGAACTGTGTGGACCTGGCTGAAGCGGCTGGAATCAACCGACCCACCGCTAATCCACCGCACTCCTCGGTTTCTTTCCAACGGACATCCGACCAGCGATTTAATTGAGCTGGTTTGCCCACAACTTCGAGAGAGGCAGCCGCGCGCACCGGCAAAATCGACGGATGGTCAAAGTGACGAATCGCAGAAAACGGCGCGACCGCTCGCAGAAAACGGCGCGACCGCTCGCAGAAATTGCGAGCGATCCGATCAGGAGATCCGATCAGGGAACCGATCAGATACGGATCGCGCGTGCGCGCGAGGAGAGTTTTTTCAAAACTCAAATCAGGAATCGGAAACAAAATCACCATGCACGCACGCACGATGCGCCGGATTGCCGAGGTGCCGCTATGGGAACGACGAGGCCGACGGCGCCGCGCGCCAACCGTTCGATGTGGTGTTCGAGCTCTCGCGCCGGCTTTCGATTTGAAGCCCGCATAGGCAAAACAGGTGAAGAGGTTTTAGGCGATGGCGTCGCGACAACTTCAACTCGATTTGGGTTTGGAGGTTGAGAAACAATCTGGCGCCCCCCGGGTTGCTCCTCGAGCAACTCATCGTCCTAGATCAGTGGAGCGCCCGAACAAAGAGGTGATGTTCGAGGACTTGGCGGCGCTGATCGAATGCGACTACCGGACCAGGGGCAGGCGTTCACTCAGTGCGCTAACCGTGCGGTTTCGCCACCTCCGGCCGTTCTTCGGATCCTTCAAGGCCGCGGAAATCACGCCGGCGTTGATCGAACAATACTGCGATCGGCGGCGCGGAGAATCGCGGATGGTTGGTCCCACCAACGGAAAAAGTCAAAAATTCACCTCGCCAGCGTGCATCAATCTCGAGATGTCGTGTCTGAAACGCATGTTGCGCCTCGCCGTCGATCGCCAGATGCTGAGCTCGGTGCCAGTCTTTCCTGCGCCTGCGGAACCGAATCATCGCCGCCAGATCCGTTTCATCGATCGATGGATCTTTGCCGCGATTCGGGACGCGATGCCGGCGGATCTACGGGACCCCTTAGCTTTTCTATATCTCTTGGCGCGGCGGCCGACCGAGATGCACATGCTGCAATGGAGTCACGTCCATTTCGTGGACCGATCAATCGAGATCGAGTTCGGGAGGAGCGAAACCGTGAGGCTCGACGATTCGGAATTGCGCGACCTGATGCGACGTGCCGAGGCAGCGCGTCAACGAGATTGCCCATTCGTGTTCCATCGTGACGGTCGGCAGTTGACTCGCTCAATGTTCAAACGCCCTTGGCTGACTGCGACCAGGACGGCGCGCGCCGAAGGATTTGTGATTTATGATCTGCGCCGCTCGGCTGAGCGCGAACTCCTGCTGTCGGGCGTCGACGTGCGGACGATTATGAGCATTTCAGGACGTCGAACAGCATCGACCCTTGCGCGTGCGGTGGTCGCAAATGATTTAAGCGCGGCGATGGCTAAGCGGCGCGCCTTCCACGAGGCGCGAGAAATGAGGACCGGGAAGGTTGTCGCGATCGGAGCTGCGCGAAGAGGCCGGCAGCTCGAGCGCACAATTAAATCGGCATAGGCGACCGATTTCCCTTCCCTGGATCAAACAAAGTGATCGAGCCCAAGCCTAAGAGCCGCACCGAGGATTTCGACCACTCGCAACAATTGCGAATGGTCAGAATCCTTGTCCCAGGGGTCGCCAGTTTCTCTCTCCCTCAGAAATGCTGGGGACAGTTCCGACCGAGGCCGAGAATTTAGAGGAGGGTCCATAAGAAAGTGGGACTCCTGATGGAGATGTTCGAGGCCGAACTCGCGGCGCGGAGGAACGCGGCCTCGCGACAGCCACAGACCGGCAATCCTGCGCCGAAGCAGAGCGCGCAAACCGTCGGCCCGATTCATCATGCGGGCGTCGATGCGTCGATTCCTCGCGGCGATCGCGAGCCCGGCGACGAAGCGGAAAGCTGAACCTCAGCTCGCGCGCGATTGCGCTCGCGCGCCGATGCGTCCTCGCCGCGCGGGTTCATGTAACAGTTTGCTTCCCGGCTGCATCCTCCAGGGCGGGCTACGGAGTCGAGGCTCCGCCGGCTCGCTCGAGCCGGGCGTTTGGCGCTTCCGCCGCGCCGCGACTCGAGACGGGCGGCAGCATAATCTAGAAGAGCCCGCGATCGAATCCTACCTTCGAAGGGAAAGAAAGAAACCCTCTTATGCAAAAATCAAACTCATGCGCCCGAGACCCTCTCCCTGTCCGAGCGCGAGGTCCTCGTGACTCGCATCGCTGAGCTTCGCCAACTGCACTCGAAGGCCGTGCCGAATTTGCAGAAACAACAGGATGTCGCCGAAGGTCGATTGACGCTTGCGCGCAAAGCCTTCGAGGATGCATCTCTGGCGTTCAACCAGGCGGCTGGCGCCGTGGTAAGCGCATCATTTGCGCACGACTCCGCGGTCGGAAAGCTAGAGAGGAACCTGCGCGATACAGCCGACCCGATGATCCATGAATTCGTGCGGGAAATGGACGCGCTGCACGAGCGCGAGAGGCGCGAAAAACCCGAGACCACCGAGCAACGGTATTCGCGAGCAGGCTTCGATCGCGTGCTTGTCACCACCGAACGTCCATCGAGGCTGCGAAGACTTTCGTCGATCGTCGCGGTGGAACGTGAGGCGCGCGACAGCCCCGAGAATCTCGCGCGTCGTCTAAAAGGTTTGGGAAATAATCCCAGCGATTATCATGGAGTCGCTGCCGGAAGGCGCCCCTTAATGTTCGCCAGCGAGATCGATCTCGGAGGCTTTCGGACCCGTCCGTCCCGGCTGGCGCCGGCCTCGAGAGCATCGAGGCGCGAGACGCGACCTTCCAGGATTGTCGGCATCGCAGTGCCATTCGGCGAATTCTCGGCGCCGATCTTGGGCGAGGCGCGGCATCCCTACAGAGAGATGATCATTAACGGCGCTTTTCGCGAGTCGATACGGTCGGACCCTGTAGTCTTCGTGATCTCCCACCGGGCTGATGAACCTTGCGCGGGACGCGTGCTCCCGGACGATCTGGCGTCGACGCGCGAGGGAACGCTGAAACTCTTCGAGGATGGGCGCGGGCTGCGCTTCGAACTGCTGCGGGGTCGCGGCGACGCTTATCTGATCGATCGGATCGCTCAAAAAGCATTTGCCGGCGCGAGCATCAGATTCGAGTCGGAAGAAGAGGAGTGGGAGAGCGGGCCGGGCGGATTCATTCGAATCATCCACAAAGGAAAGCTTCTGCACATCGCAGCGGCCGCGCGCCCCGCATACGCCGGAACTTCGATCGCAGTCATCGACTAAGCGCAATGAAAGACAGCTACCGCCGCATCATTGAAGCCGTCTTACAGTCACCGTGGGCCATCATCCCCGGCGAGCTTGAGGTGATCGTCTCGAAATATCTGACGCTCAGGCAGCCGAACTTCGAGGCGAGGAAGATCGGCCCGAGCTCGCGCCACGTTCGGAACATCGCCGTGTTGCCGCTCTATGGAATCCTCGTGCATCGCGCTGACGTGATGACGTATTTCTCGGGTGGTACATCCACACTCGAGTTCGCGCGAATGTTTCGCCGGGCAATGGCGGATCCATCGGTTGCGGCCGTCGTCATCGAAATCGATTCGCCCGGCGGCTCGGTCTACGGATGCGACGAGCTCGCATCCGAGATTCACGACGCGCGCGGCAGGAAGAAGATCTGCGCCATATCAAATTCGCAAATGGCGGCGGCCGCGTACTGGATCGGCTCGGCTGCCGACGCCGTTTCATGCACTCCGGGAGGCGAGATCGGATCTATCGGAGTGATCGGCGCGCATACCGACGAATCGAAAGCGATGGAAGCTGCTGGCCTCGCCATCACCTTGATTTCCGCCGGCAAGTTCAAAACCGAAGGCAATCCTTACGAACCGCTCGGTGTCAACGCGAGAGCCGCGATGCAGCATCGCGTCGATCAGTACTATGGCCAGTTCGTGAAAGCCGTCGCGTCCAATCGCGGCGTGTCACAGACCGCGGTCCGCGCCGGCTACGGGCAGGGGCGGATGCTCGGCGCCGCCGAGGCCATGAGGGCCGGCATGATCGATCACGTGGAAACGCTCGATCAGATGCTGATGCGCATCGCGCACTAAGAGCGCGGCGTCGTTCCGCGCACCGCGCATTCAAAGAAACCCCAAGGGCGCTCGGAACGGCCCCCTAATATCCAAACCGAAACCTCAAAAAACCAAAACCCCAATTTCGCGGCGCTGTGTGCGTTGCCGCGCGGCGGTCGCGGGCGGCGCGACTCTCAAGGATTTGAGGGCCTACCCCCCTGCGATGCCATCGCTACGCCGCCAGAGAGCCCAGCAGCGGCGCGGATAAAGCTGACCGCGCATGCGGCTACTATATGTCGGCAGCCGCGCCGACGGCCGAGTTCCGGCCTCAATCAGATAGGTCTTCGAGAGTGGCAGGGTACATAGCGAAACAGGCTCGAAACCATGCGAATCGGCCTCGAATGTCACCCATCGATGCTGGGTACCAGGAGAGAGAGATTTACGCGCCTGAGTCCAACGCCGGCAGCGCGTCGCGCAACCGCTGCAGCGTGGAGGCCTCCATCTCGGGATCGATCGCCTCGCGTTTCATTTGCTGGGCGCGATCGATTGAAGCGGTGATGGCGCGGAGGCGGCGATTGATCGGCTCTGCATTCGATAGGCTCATCACGGTGTGTCGTCCGGTGGATGGGTCAACGCCCTGCCCGAGGGTGGGGCGGAACGAGAGTCTCGATCGATCAGCGTCGGCATACATCTCGCTGATAAATTGATCTATCGATTCATCCGCGCCACGGATCAGTTCCGATTCCAGGATGTTGCGTCGACGGTCGTAGTCGTCGCGCGCGTGCTGTTCATCGGCCTTGATGCCTTGAAGGGAGTTCTCGCGGTCAACGAGCACTGCGCGCGCGGCTTCGACCTTCGCCATAGCAGCCGTCGCGGCAGTCTCAAATCCTGCCAACTTACGGAGAAAGTCGCGCTCAAGTTCTCCAATCGTGGCCACCATGAGGCTGCGCTTCTTGAGCCTCTCTTGGAGTTCCTCGCGCTCCATGGCCGCGAGGATCGGATGCCCGCGCAGTTTAGCGACGATCTCATCTAGTTTCATTTTTGCCCTCGTGGATCGCTGAAGATGACGATTCCCTGATCAACAGGGTGAACGCTATTTGTGTGCGAGGCGAGTCATCCTCCCGAAAGGGGGACCCTCGGCGCGGTCTCGCGTCAACCGCTCTCGATCAATCGCTTCGTCGAGCCGTTGGCGGCCCAGCATGCGTTCCGCGCTTTGTTGGCACTGCGCGCCATCTCTTCGCATTCGGCGGCTGCGCGTTCGCAGCGCGCGATCGCATGTTCGAACGGAGAGTCGGCCGGCAGCATCGAGCGCCTAGGGAGCGTGCGAATCATCCGACGTGCTGGTTTGGCGGCGAGGACCTCGACGGGTTCGCCGAATGGTTCGAATGCGAGCTGACGCACGAAGCGTCCCCCTTAAATTATTTGTACCGATTCTCCCGCGCGACGGACCGGACAATCGGCACCAGGCGCATGGCGCTTGCCGCCTTCGTATGTGCGCGCATTGCCTCGAGGAGCGCGGGCGGAACGGAGAGCAGTCTCGCGGAGTCAGTCGGTAGCGTAGGAATGTGGCGACGATTGATGATCACGGTGCAGTTAGACCTCTAGTTGAGATGATTATTCGCGGCAGTTAGCTAGTCAAACCCTATTCGGTCGCGAGGGTTTCAAGGCCCGGATTGTCGCGGCCGGAGAGCGCCGGATCGCGGCGCGCAACGGCGTCCCATCGGACCGCAATGAGCTTCGCCGGACGTCGACCTTCGAGTAACACTTGCGCCCTTTTGGGAGCGAACCTGGTGAGCGAGCCGGCCAGCCATCGATCCCTTTGTCTGACCCAGACGGGATCGCGAGGGCGCGCGGTGCGAAAGCTGATCGAACTTTCCACGGTTCGGAATTTCGGTCGTCAACCGCCATCCTTTGTTGTTGCGAGGCTCATTGACCTTTTCGCGCCGCGAGCGATTTTACGCGAGCCGCTTGGTCGCTTGCGGCTCGGCTTCTTGTGCGTTGCGAGTGACGCGCGCAACTGCTCGCCCAAATCGACGCGCCGGGCAGACCGAGCGCCAGACTTTTTCGCGCCGGCGGTGTCGAGCTTCTTGTGGGCGGCGGCAATCACCCTCTCGCGATAGTGATCGGAGTACTTCGAAGGGTCGAACTCGCACTGCATCTCGCTGATGAGCTGCTCGGTGAGATCGACGGCGTCGCGCGCGGCCGTTCCGCGCGCCGCCTCATCGAGGCCGTCGGCGGGTGTTACATCGCCGGCAAAGAATAGCGTGTGCAGCATCAGTCGCGTCAGGATCTCGCCGTCCGCGATCGGAGTCTCGATCGCGCGGATCATCGCGAGATGCTCCTTCCCGTGAAGTGTGAAAGTGGCCAGCGCGACGGCCTCGCGCTCGCCCATCGCCATAGCGAGCGTGCGATACGCGTCGGCCGAAGTCAGCTCGCATCCGACGTGATAAGAGGCATCGAGGTAAACCGCGTCGACCGATTCTGCCGGCATGAACGCGACTATCTCGATCAGCTCATTGGTGAGGTTGGCTAGCTCGTCATCGGCGAAGGTGACGTATTTGCCCTTCTCGACCTGGAAGCCGCGCACCAACTCGTCGCGATCGATGATCGCGTCGTCGACGGGACAATAGATCTTCTCCTCGATGCGGCTTAAATCCTTGGCGTGCAGCAGGTTGAACGCCAACTCAGACGCGCGCGCCGCGGTATAGAGCTTGATGGGGATGCGCAGCTCGCGAAGCGTCATAACACCGCTCGCGATCGAACTCGGCTTTTTCAAATTCGCTCCTTAGGCCACCCTCTTTCTAAACGAAAAAGATGCCGGCAACGACATGAGGCATGTAATCCTCTCCCAACGCGCCCCATCCGGCGTTTCCCCAGGTCGGTCCCCAACTGTTCGGAAACAGCAGATTTTTAGCGTCGTAAGCGGGCGCATAGATGATGTGATGCGCGGTCGCGGTCGGCAGTGACGGCGGACGCAGCGTGCCGCGCGGCATGATCACGGCGGGATCGCCAGTGATCTTGAGGTTGTTATCGCACGTCCACTCGTGGCCTACCTTAAGCACTAACAAAAGGCCGGAATACCGGTAAATTAGCTGCTTCAATGAGTCGATCGAAGGGGATTCGTCGAAGGCGAGGAAGAAGCGTTGTCCCGTCGCCCTGGTACGCGCATCGGCAATCGCTGCCTCGCTCATCAGGCTGAAATCCCCATATATCGCATCGTCGAGATCGTCATTTGGAAATAGATCATCGAGCGCGACTCCGAAGGTTGTGATCGCGGCGCCGATCGCCAACAACGTCGTTCCTAGAGCATTGGTGTCAAACGCCACGAGCGGATCAGTTCCAGGAGGATTTTGTTTCAAACCATCGATGGATTTCGCAGCGGCGTACAAAGAGCGCGGGCCGAGTCGAGGATAGTGCCCTGTGGCCCTGAAATGACGCGTCGCGAGATAGTACGATGCAGCATGCGCTGCGCAGGCTGCGTTCTTTTGTCCCTCCGTGGTGATCGGAAGCCCCATCGCGGATTGCGGTTTGTAAACCTGCGGGATGGCCGAGAGGTAAGGCCGGGGAAGTCGCGGCATTCCATCACGTCGTAAACGCCTCACGAGTTCGCGCGCACCGGCGAGATGATCCTGCGCAAATCGCTTTATTTCGCTCACAGGATTGACGCTCGGACCGCCAGTCGGCCGAGAATCGATACATTCGCTCCGACCGCCGCCCCGGCGGCTGTAGAGCCAAGAGTAGCCGACATTCCCGCGCCGGCTACCAATCCACCCGAGCCACCTACGTACCAGGTGGCCGCCGCCGCGGCGATGACGACCAGAGCCTCGAGCGCTGCCATCTCGCCCTTGTTGTTTCCGCCGCCGCCCTCGGGCTGCACCCGGATGGTGACGAACTCGCCGGCGTGCGGGCGCGTCTCTTCACGATCATGCTTCAGCACGATGCGATCGTCGATGAAGATGCGCGCAGGAATCGCCGCCGGCAGTCCCATTCCGACCAGTATATCGGCGATGCTGCTACCCTCGGGTACCCGGAACTTGACCGCCTCGGGTTCAAACGGATTTCGGATCGCAGCCACCGCTACTGAAGTTGAGATCTCGGGGATCAAGACTTTCTCTGTTTCGTTCATTTAATCGTCATCTTTCCTTTTTCTTAGTTTCGCCGATGCGGCGCAGAATCCGACTTATTGATTTGTCAGTCGCCTCGGCGATTCCGCATGCGATCGGCGCCCGCCTCGTGATTGTCCTGCTGCGCGTCGCGATCGGCTGATGAGTGCGGCGGCTTACCGGCTCGATCATCGAAATCGCGTTGTTCGGATTTGGCCGGCTCCGCGGTCGGATGATCCTCGGCACTCCCGACCGACTTTACCAGCTCGGCTGCGATGCGAGCCGGCGCATTGTGCAGCAGCTCGCTGAATACTGGCTCGGATAGCTCGCCGCCGCGCACTGCGGTTTCGATTCGATCGATAAAACGAGCAACCTGCAGACGGCCCTGGCTAGGATGCCTTGAGTCCTCGGTGTGGTCGAGCGTCCCCATCACCTGCGCGAAGCACAGCAGCAGCGGCGAAAGCACGTCATCGAAGTGGTCGGCGCGGATTTTTGCAGTGCGATGCAACTCGGCGAGGAGCGCCGGAGTCATCCCGAGACCATCTACCAGGCGGCGCAGGTCCCGGACCGAGGAGCGCATCAGGCGCTCGGCAGTGTCGCGGAAAAGCTCCTCATGGGCCCGCTCGATGCGAAGGCGGTCATTGAAATCGAAACTGTCGCCTGCCTTCGATGCGCCGGGTTCGCGATTGCTCAGATCAAACAGCTTAGAGCACCGGTCAGCGCGCGAAACGTCCCTTCCAGTTTAGGCGCGCGGTCCCGTTCATTGGAAAGGCCCTTCGAGGACCTCGCGCGCTGGCCTCAATGCCGCGACGAGTATCCGGCGCTTTTCATCGGTGAGTGTCTTGAGATAATGGCTGGCGGGTTCGATCAGCTTCGCCATCACCGGATCGATCGCGGCAAGCTTTTCCATCGAGCTTACAAAGGCCCTCTCGTTCCGATTCATCAAATCGAGCTCGGCCATCCCCCGATCCACCACCGCTTGCAGCTCGTCTCGGTTCATCGACTTATCGGCGTGCGAGGATTGCCGATTCCGCTCTGCTGCAGCGCGGTTGCCGTTTGCGATCGGCCGATCGAGACGCCGTATGCCATCGCCTCATCGATCTGCACGATGATCGCTTTGCCGCCGCGCCCATCCGGAACCGAGGTTGAGCTGAACTGCGCATCTTGCGCCGCGGGATGATTGTTGTTGACGACGATGCTCACATCGCCGCTGCTGCCCTTTTGTCCGGGCGGGCTGATGGCGACGTGCTCGCCGGGGCTCGCCTTGAACGCGACGTTCTGGGAATCGGTGCCGCCCGATCCGCCGACGTCGAAAGATCCGCCGGTTGCGAACGCCGGCGTCCACGAATCCGAGTCCGCTGGGATCGGCCCCGACGCGTCGCCCGACCATCCGCTAAAGAATCCGCTGGCGCCGCCCTTCATCAGCGAAGGGATCAACCCGGTCGCGCCCATCTTGCCGTTCTCGAGGCCGAGCGATTGCATCAGCGGATCCAAAATGAGCGCCTGCATGACGGCTTTTTCCATATCCTGCGAAAGGCTGAGAAACGAATTTCCAAGCGCCAGAACCGGATCTTTGGTCTGGCCGATCTTCACGACGCTATCGAGAAACCCCGATGCGCCGCGCTCGACCGCCGACACGATCTCCCTGGTGCTCTTGCTCGACGCATCGAATGCGGTCTGGAGCTGCTTAATCTGTGCCTGCATTTCCGAGAATGTGATGAGGTCCTGCTTGTAGGCCATTTCCACGCGGCCGATGCTGTCGGCGAGATCGATTTGCTTTCGGCTGAGACCGTCGGTCGGTTCTGCGAGCTTCAGCAGCGAGTCGTATTCCGACTTGGCCGCGGCCTCCATCGCGTTGTGGGAAGTCACGGCTCGATCGGTCGCAATCTTCGCGTGTTCCTGCATTTGCGCGGCCAGCGATACTGCCATCCGATCATCCATCGAGGCCGTGATGTGATCGCGCAGCGCATCGGTGTCGAGTTTCAGCACGGCGGCGGCGCCGGCGGCGTTCACGCGAGCCGTCTCGTAGGCTTTGCCCCCTTCCTGGATCGCGGCGAACAGGGACTTTTGCGAATCCGTTGCGACGTTCGAGGCGTTCACCATTTCGGTGAGCGAAAGTTTGTACTTCGCCAATTCCTCGGCTTGCTTCTTGGCCCCCGAGGTGTCCGGCAGGTCGGGCTGCTTATCCTCGACGATGCTCATGGCGGGAACGTGCTTGTCCTGCGCCATCAGTTCGAGGATTTGCTCGCGTTGTTTTTTGAACTCCGCGAGTCGCGCTTCCCAATAGTCGACGCCGAGCGGCCCGGCGCCGCTCGCGCCGATTCCGCTGTCGCGGAGACGTTTGAGACCGTCCTCCTCCTTGGTGATTTCGAGATTCAGCTTTTCGAGCTGGGCGGTGAGTTTTTCCGAACTGCCGGCGAGCGACTCGGGAGGCTGCATCAAGGCGAACGATCGGGCGGTGTCCTTTCCGAACTCGATTACTTGATCGATGAGCGGCGACAGGATCGGTCCGATCGCAGCGACCGCAGTTTTGAAATTGGCTTCGACGACGTCCGACAAATCGCGGAATTGATCCGCAACCTTCTTCAGCTCATCGAGGACGCTCTGATCCAGCACCGTGCCAAGGTCTTCCGCGTGCTTTTTGTAATCGTCGATGGCGGCGCCGCCGAGATTGAGCAGGGGCGCGATACCGGCGAAGGCCTTTCCAAACAGTTCCGACTCGATCGCGTTGCGCTGCTCGACGCTGCCGAGGCCCTCCAGCTTGGTTGAGACTTCGCTGAAGAGTTCCGGGACGCTCTTCAAATTGCCGGACGTATCGTGGAGATCGATTCCGAGCTCGCGGAACCCAACCTTGGCCTTCTCGACTCCGAGCGATGCAAGTCCGATGTTTTTGCTGAAGAATTCGAGGCCCTTGTCGAGTGCCTCGTGCTCGACGCCCACCTGTTTCGCGGCGTATTGCAGCTCCTGGTACGCGGCGACCCCGACTCCGATGGTGCTGGCCGTCTCGAGGATTTTGGCGCCCGCCTCGGCCTCCTTCTCGGCGAAGTCCGCGATCTCTTTGACCGACCAAACGCTGGCATACGCAGCGACCGCTTCTCCGGCCGTGGTCAGAATGCTCGTCAGCCCGGAGACGTCGGTCTGCGCCTTGGACGCGCTCTCCGCCATCTGCGAAATCGTGGTCTTGGCCTCGTTCACCTGTGAGGTGAAGGACGCCATATCAGCCTTAAAATTTACGAGGATTTCACCGATGGTCGCCAATTGTCACCTGTTCGCTATTTCGCTTTCGATTATGCGATGCTTTTGATTATGGAAGACGTTGCCGCAGAATTGGGCCGCGAGCTCATAACCGCGATGAAGATCCTGCACTTTCACCGGGCTGCGGTATTCCTGCTGCTGGGACTGCTCCTGATCGGAGTCGCTGCGTACCTCGCGTGGATTGAGTTTCAAACCTGGCAAGGCGCGATGGCCGACGCTGGTAGAGCGGCTGACCATTTCTTGCGCGACATTCGGCGCGGCGCGGACCCCGCCGTGTTCGAGATCCCGGATGTCCCCACCTATCTGGCCGCGAAAGTGATTGGCCTCGCCGGCCTCGGGATGTTGCTCCTTTCGGTTACCGCCGCGATCGTCGGGCGGATTCGCAATCGCCGCGAGCGCCAACAATTCGCGCCGATCGTGCTCCACTAATGCGCAATCTCCTGTAGCTGATCGCCGCCGCTTTTATTGCCGCGCGTCGGCTGGAAACCGGTGGCCCGGTCGAACTCCGCAAATATCTCGTCGGTAGTCATTCTCCTGGAGCCCGGCGGCTCCCTCATCGCCAGCGGTCGCTGATCCAGCGTGTCAGCGAAAAAGTCGCGCGGCCGATATGCTCGCTTGGCCACGCCGCTGACATTACCGATCGCTGAGGCGATCTCGCCGGCGCGCAGGTCCTCGCGCACGGTTCCGAACTGCTCGATTCGATAGAACGCCAGCCATTCGCAAAACTCCCGGCTGCTCATACGCGCCAGCATTTCTTCGACGATCATTCCCAGCTCGCGAGCTAAGCGGTATGCGAAGAGTCGCTCGGGCTGGGCCCGGAGTTGTTTTCCGACCCCGCGACCTGGTCTTCTCCGATGCCGTTAAGTTCCCGCGCCTTCTTGTAGATGCGCTCGATGACGTTGGAATCCTGCTCGCCAAGCTGCGCGGCGTCGGCGACGGACAATAGCCGTGTGCCGTTTTCATCGATGAGTGTGTGCGCCACGAATCGCGCGCGGATGTTTGTGAGGTTGGGCAGTCCGCCGTTGGCTTTCTGCTGGGCCATCATATCGCCCATCCACGCGTCGCGAGCGGCGGCCGTCATCCCGCGAATCCTAACCGTGGTGTTCCACTCCGGAATCTCCAAATCCTCGTACCGGATGTATTTAACGCCGAGGATGTCCTCGGCCTTCGAAGCGATCTTCATTTTGATTGGGCTCGCCGTGCTTCTCTTTGAGGCTTCGCGTCTTCTCCCTTTGAGGGTATCGGGTAAGCGCGAACGAGCCTAATCGCCCCCCCCGGCGCCGCGATTCACCCGCGCCAACCAGGAGAGGCTCCGCACGATCGTGCGGGCGCCGACGCCTTCGCAGCCTCCCAAAAACCGCGTTTGTCACCGAGCCGCCGGCGTGCCTATGGTGGGCTGCAATCTGAATCGACCCACGGGTCGATGTGGCGAGGGTCCGGGACAGATGAGAATGCACAGGAGCGTCACACAGCGAGGCACGCCGGCGATCGCCGGCAACCAGGTTGCCGACGCAATCAATCTGATCGGCGTTCGCCTGGTTGCGAGAGAACTTGGATGTACGCGCGAGCGCGTTCGACGTTGGAAGCGGCTGGGAACTATGGTCGATGCGAAGCGCGCCGAGATCGCGTTCGTCGCGCGGCGCGCCCGCGTATCGATCCAGACGCTCACCCGCAAGGCGCTACCGGACAAGCCTAGCCGGCGCCGCTCGAGCGCCAGCGCGCAAAAGCCTCGAAAACACAAGGCGTCCATTCCGCCCGCATCAGCAGGACGCCCGCGCGCCCGCGTCAATTCAGCACGTCGCGAACAGAAAAAAGGAAAGCTGAGGAGTCTGACACAACAATGAGCAGCGACACGAAGTCGGTTCGGAAAAAGCGTCGCGTGGCCGAAAGTGATATACGCGCGGCAATCACCCAATTTCGCAGCGCCGAGTCGCGCCCGGATGCTCGACGAGTAGAGAGGGCAATCGTCCGATCAGACGAATCCTCCCGGGGTTTGAAACATTCGGATCCGTCTCCGGTCGCGGTCGACGTTGGTTCACTACTTGTCTGGTGTGACGACGTCCTCCAAGGCGTGCTGTTAGAGCTTGGCCGGGCGGTCGACGAGGCGACGGATGAGATCTCCGGCCTCTGCGACACGCTATCGGCCGGCGATTTCAACACAAGCAGCCGCGGGACACTAACGGTCGGTGACAGTGTAGCCGGACAACTACTCTCCCTCTGCCTCGATCGACAGTTCTGCTCCATAGGGTACCGCCTGGGCCAGTACGAGCGGCGGAAGAAAGAGATCGAGGATCTCATGAAGGCTCTGAAACTTCGTTGGCAGGACGCCCCGACCCCTGCGAACCTTCGCAATGGCGGGTCGCCGGCGCGCGACGGCGCGAAGGCCAGCGAGAATTCTTCAACCAGGTCCGTCCGATCGCGAAAGGCCGTGTAACGAGTTCAACGGAGGAAATCGAAATGCGGAGTCACAAGACAAAAATATCGACGGCCGCGCGCCGCTCGGATCTCATCAGCTTGGGCGACTTTTGCCGAACCTACGATCTGCGCATCGAAGCGCTGCGGGCGTCGATCGCGGCTGGCTATTGGACGGGTGAGAACGGTCTCGTCGAGAGACTCGGCCGCCGCCTCATCGATCGCGCGGTCTTCGAGCGGCGATACCGAATTCGACGCGCGGTCGCAGCCTCGAGCGCGGCGCCCTGACACCGCAAGGCGGCGCGACGATTGGACCCGTCACTGCTCTTTGCATTCCTGAATCTCGGCCGAAGCCTCTTCGGGGTCCGTCGGATCGAGATGCACGTGAGGCACGAGAAATCCGATCCAGAGCGACTCCCGGACGAAATACGTCTGACCGGCCTTCGCGTCGACGTCGACCGAAGTCGTCACCTCGGTATGCACGCTGCAATGTACCGAGCCCGGATCGAGGGTGAACTTGTGAAACCCGCCGGGCCCGAGCCCGACGGCGCCGTCGCCGCAGTTGACCACTGGTGAGGCACCACTCCCGAACGAATGGTATGGCCGATAGAGATAAATCGCGGTCTTCGCCGGCGCGACGGGCGTGTTCTGATAGTCGGGTCCCTGCACCGCGCATCCGGCGAGGATCGCCGCGCCCAGCAGCGCGATCCCGGACCTCAGCCTCATTTTCCTTTGAGACTTCACGTTTTGCCGCCGGTTGGTTGCCATGTGGTTGCCACGACTTCGGGACTGGTGTGCGCGCGATCGAGCGAGAGCGGTTCTGCACTACTCTCCCTATGGCTTCGATGGTGCGCCGTCCCAGACTCGAACTGGGGACCCGCTGATTAAGAGTCAGCTGCTCTACCAACTGAGCTAACGGCGCACCGCGAACCGATGTACCTAGCAGGAATGTCTGGGGTGAGTGAAGGGGATTGAACCCTCGACACCTGGAGCCACAATCCAGTGCTCTACCAACTGAGCTACACTCACCGCCGAATTCGAAGTCTAATCTAACTTTCGCCGAACTCTAGCCAAACTCTAGCAAAGATCCCAAAATCGCACAGCGTAGATCCCGTTTTTCAAAAGCTCTCGCACTCCGCGCCGATGCCTTTCCACAGTATACGCGCACGGACCTATGGTGGCGCGCCAGAAGGGATTCGAACCCCTGACCCGCGGCTTAGAAGGCCGCTGCTCTAGTCCATCTGAGCTACTGGCGCGATGGTCGGGGCGACTGGATTCGAACCAGCGACCCCCTGCGCCCAAGGCAGGTGCGCTACCAGGCTGCGCCACGCCCCGACACTCCCAATTTTACAGCGAGCCGCTCCGGAACCGAATCTATCGAACGGCAATATGTTCTGGCCGCGTTACTGTAACAGCGATGCCAAAAGTAAGAAAGCTGAGCGAGCATCGAATGCCTCACGCATTCGATGCACAGTAGTTGATTGCGCGCTCAACCCTACCGCAGCTTAATCAATGCGCGGATGTGGAATTTCCTTGCACCGGCCCGAAGGCGAGCGCGGGAGCAGGGCGCCGATTGCCAAAATGGGACGACAGCCTGCGACCCGCTAGCAAAATGCAAAAGCGTTGAGATATCAGCATGTTGCGCCGCAAATCGAGGTCTGTGGCGCGACGAATTTCGCATTTCACCAGAAAACTCATCCGTCGATCCCAACAAACCAAACGCATTTCGCGCGGCACACGCTTTGCTCCCTCAATGGTCTGGCGCTGCTGAATCTCTCCCCCGAGAACCTTTACAGCGCCTGTCCCCAAGCTGGCCGGGCTAATGGTCGTGAGTCGCCCCAACTTACGACGCACTATTTAGCCCGGCCTTTTCTTTTCCATTCGATCAATTTCCGCTCGATTCATGACCATTGGATGATGCTGACGGCTGCGCGGGACGGCATCGCCGTTCATGCGCGAGCGGGCGGGCCAACTGGCGCCGACGGGTGCGGAACTGCTTCAACGGCAAATCGGCGGGAGCCAGCGATTCGAGCCGCGAGCGCATCCAATCGGCGTCGATATCGAGGAATGCGCATACCGATTCGAATGAGAACACGTAGGGCGCGCCGCGGGTGCGAAACCAAGTGCGCGCATCGACAAATTCGGCACGCTTTACGCCCGAGCGGCAGTTCCTGGTGCGAACGTAGCAGCGCAGCGCGTCTTCGAGAATCGCGAAGAACAGCCTGAACTCGCCGCTCGGCGTACGCCCCCCAGCTACGCTTTGGTAGTACTGAACTGGGAGCAGCGGATCGAAATCGCTATGCTCCGCCGGCTTCCGGTCTCCATTCCTGCCAGGTTGAGAATTGTTTGGTTCCCCCATTTTCTCCTCGCCAAAAGGAAATCGCGCGACTCAAGACGGAGCGCGGGATCGTGAAAGACTCTTTGGGCGTCATTAACACTGCAGCTGCGAATCGAAACGGCCTGCGGTGGTCGGCTGCCGAGAGATACGTAAGTTGGCCGAAATCGGTTTGAGTTGGATTCGAGTTGGATCTCTCCTCGCGCGTGACGCGAAGGAGATCGTTATGAGAGGCCGAAAGGATCATCTACCCCGAAAAAACATGGCCCGGGAAAAACTCCTAACCCACCGGACTGGGTAAAGTGGCCCTTACATACCACATTCAAGTGTGCTGAAAGAAGGGATATTGAGTCTTAGGGTGTCTCTATATTGACACCATATAACGGAAAAAATTCCAATGGATCGCTAAAAGCGTCCCATGACCCAATTGAACGTCAAGGCACTGTTAATGAATTGTTTACAGCGATAGATGAGGACCGTGGCTAAGCCAAAATATCCGCCTCTTCCCGGGAGACTCGACTACCCGGCAAAGAATGCCAACAGCCGCTCGGTCAACGCATCGGGCGCTTCTTCCGGAATGAAATGCCCGCAATCGAGACCTTCGCCGCGCACGTCGTTCGCCCAGGATTTCCAAATCTCAAGCAGCGATGCGCCTCGGCGTCCTTTCGCACCCCACAGGGCGAGGAGGGGCATGGCAAGTTTGCGTCCCGCGGCGCGATCGGCCTCGTCGAATTTGCAATCACAGGTGATGCCGGCACGATAATCCTCGCAGCTCCCGCGAATCACCTCGGGATCGCGAAATGACTTGCGATACGCCGCGAGCGCTTCTGGAGCGAACGTCCCGCTGCCTCGCCAACTTTGCAGCGAATGCTCGAGGAAATAATCCGGGTCCTTGCCAATCAGAGTTTCCGGAAAGGGCGCAGGCTGCGCGAGGAAATACCAATGATAGATGGCGCGCGCGCCGTATCTGTCGACGCGCTCGAATTGCTCGAGCGTCGGGATGATGTCGAGCACTGCGGCGCGCCGTACCCGAGCCGGATGATCGAACGCGAGGCGATAAGTGACGCGCGCGCCGCGATCGTGCCCCACCACATCGAAGCGATCATAGCCAAGCGCGCTCATCACCTCGGCCATGTCGAGTGCCATCGCGCGCTTCGAGTACGGCAAATGCTCGGCATCTGTCGGCGGCTTGCTGCTGTCGCCATAGCCGCGAAGGTCCGGGATCACGAGGGTGAATTGCTGGGCAAGACGCGGCGCAACCTTATGCCATATGACGTGATTTTGCGGATATCCATGGATGAGCAACAGCGGCGAGCCGCCACCGCCAGTCACCAGATTGATTTCCGCGCCCGAAGTCTTGATGCGCTTTTGGATGAATCCTTCGAACATTACCGACCCTCCTCGAAACTGACCGAGAGCCTGTAGGCATAGCGCTTCGAGCCGAATGCGGCCAGTCCGCACATGAGCTCGAAAGCCATTTGCCGGTCACTTTTGACCATTTGCCGGTCACTTTTGAGATGATGGACAATATCGCTACAGTACTGTATCGTATTTGAATCGTGATCGCACATGCGGAGAGTATCCGATGGAACAGTTTCAGAACAAAGTTGCGATCGTGACTGGCGGCGGAATGGGTCTGGGGCAAGCTCTCTGCGAGGAGTTGGCTCATCGTGGCGCGATCGTAGTCGTCGCAGACATTGTGGGCGATGCCGCGAAACGTGTGACTTCCCGGATAACGCAGATCGGCGCGCAAGGGCGCGCGGCACAGGTTGACGTTTCGAAGCAAGAGGACGTGGCGCGTCTGATTGGAACGACGGTGTCCGAGTTTGGACGCCTCGACTACATGTTCAATAACGCGGCAATTGCTATCGGCGGCGACGCGCGCGACCTCTCCCTGGAACAATGGGACCGCGTGTTCGACGTAAACCTGCGCGGCGTCGTGTATGGGTCGATCGACGCGTACCAAGTCATGGCGAAACAGGGATACGGACATATCATCAACATTTCGTCAGCCAGCGGCTTGATTCCGCAACCCGGCAACGCACCATACTGCGCCTGCAAGCATGGGATAATCGGCCTCTCGCTTTCACTTCGTTTTGAGGGATGCGATTTGGGTGTAAAGGTGAGCGCCGTTTGTCCCGGCGACATGAAGACCAGCATCTATGAGAACATGGTCGTTATGAACATGAGGGTGCCGCGTGAGCAGGTAGTCGAGTTGAGCAGACGCTCACATTTTCTAATGCCTCAGTGGACGGCGGAAGATGCTGCACGCGAGATCCTGCGCGGCGTGTCCCGCAACCAGCCGCTGATTGTTTTTCCGGCAGTGGTTCGATTTATATGGCGCGTATATCGCGCGTTCCCGCGCTTGATCTATTGGATAAGCGTTCGCCGGATGAGGATGTTTCGCAAAATTCGGATCGACACCTGAGGTAGCCTGCAATCGGCTCCGAAGTGAATACCAGGAAACGCCCGGCGAAGGCCGGCCCGGGGCGGCCGCGCGATCCCGCGGCCGATGCGGCGGTGCTTCGCGCCGCGTTGGAACTTTTTATCGAGCACGGCCTCGAGGGCGCGAGCTTCGAGCAGATCGCCAAACGCGCCGGGGTTGCGCGCACCACGATTTATCGCCGGTGGGCCAATCGCGAGGACCTGCTCGCTCAAGCGATGGAAGTGGCCAGGGAAGCACCGGAACGCTGGCTGGCCGAGACGGATCGCGTTCCGTCAACCAGGCTGATTGGTTGGCTGGTCGATGCGCTCTCGGAGACGGTCACCAAGCGTGATTACCGCAAGATTGTCGCCAAGCTGATTGGCTCCGTGCCTAATTCGCCAAAGCTGATGTCGGTATACTGGAACGCGTACTTGCTCCCGCGACGCAAGATGGTGTCCGAGGTCATGGATCGCGCGCGCGCCAATGGCTTGCTGCCCGAAGGAGCGGACCCCGAGATTTTGCTGGATATGATCGGCGGCGCGATCATGTATCACCTGCTCATCCGGCCGGGCCACCGCAGCGTTAAAGAGATGCGCGCTTATATCCGCAAGGTGTTGCGTCAGATCGGTATCGCGACAGCCTACGATCGCCGCAGCGGATGACATTCTTCCCGGCGCTCAAGCGAGAGGGCGGTAGGCCGCGAAAAAATAGGTGGTTGGTTTTCTTCCATGAGTAAACTCGAAGCCCTGGAGAAGAGAATCTCCGCTCTCTCGGCCGAGGAACTCGCAAAGTTTCGGCGGTGGTTTGCCGAGTTTGATGCTGCCTTATGGGATCGCCAGATCGAGCGAGACGTGAAAGCGGGCAAACTCGACGCGCTCGCCGATGAAGCCCTTCGCGAGCATGCGGGGGACAAATCCACTGAATTTTGAGGCACTTTGCCTCCCCGAAGTTTTGGGCTTGTTACCGGGGCCTGCGCCCCCGCGATCCAGCGCTTAGCCGATGAGAAATATCAGCTTCTCAAGGCTGACCCTCATCACCCCTCTCTTCATCTCAAGCGCGTGGGTCGGTTTTGGTCTTGCCGAATAGGCCTTCATCATCACACCCTCGGCGTTAATGTCGAGGTGGAATTTTGTGGTTCTGGATCGGCGACCACGCCGAGTACGACTGCCTCGTCGGCTAACCCGCGGCCTTTACGTCTCTTCGTTAAACCGATCGCGAAAAATTAGGGCGAACGAAACCGCTTGACATCCATCGGTGAGCGCAGTATTTAACCATCAGGTTATTTAACTAGACGGTTCACAACAAATGTCGCCCGATCAACTCACCACCACTTTCGCCGCGCTGGCCGATCCGACTCGGCGCGCGATCCTTGCGCGGCTCGCTTCCGGCGAGACCTCGGTCACCGAACTGGCCGAGCCATTCGAGATGAGCATGCCCGCGATCTCCAAGCATCTGAAGGTGCTCGAGCGCGCGGGCCTGATTGCGCGCGGCCGCGAGGCGCAGTGGCGTCCCTGCCGGCTGGAGGCGGGTCCGCTCAAGGATGTTTCCAAGTGGATCGAGCATTATCGCCGCTTCTGGGAGCAAAGCTTCGATCGCCTGGAGAACTATTTGCGCGAGGTGCAGAAGAAGGAGAAGAAAAATGCCCGCGAGAAGCACCGCCGCGACTGAATCGGCCGAGCGCGTGCTCGTCATCACGCGCGACTTCGATGCGCCCCGCAGCCTCGTCTTCAAGGCTTGGACTCAGCCCGAGCACATGATGCGATGGTGGGGGCCGCATGGCTTTACCGTGGAGTCTTGCGAGATGGATCTACGCGTCGGGGGTGCATGGAATTTGTCGATGCGCTCTCCGGCAGGCCGGGTAGATCGGCAGCGAGGAGTTTTTCGCGAGATCGTGGAACCCGAGCGCCTCGTGTTCACCTATACATTTGTAGATGAGAGCGGCAACCGCGGTCACGAAACGATCGTGACCGTGAGCTTCGCCGATGTTGGCGGCAAAACCAGGCTCACGGTGCATCAGGCCATTTTCGAATCCGACGAAGTGCGTAACGATCACGTTCGCGGATGGGGCGAAGCGCTGGATCATCTCGCCGAATATGTGAAGGGCAACAAGAAGTAGCAACATGTCGGCAAGCGGTAACATGGCAATGGAATCAGCGAAGACCGAACTCGTCATCACGCGCGACTTCGATGCGCCGCGCAGCCTCGTTTTCAAAGCTTGGACGCAACCCGAGCACATGGCGCGATGGTGGGGACCGCGTGGTTACACCACGCCAGCTTGCGAGATGGATGTCCGTCCGGGCGGCGTGCTGCGCTTGTGCATGCGCTCGTCGGAGGGTCAGGATCTATGGGTGCGCGGCGAGTTTCGCGAAGTCGTCGAGCCCGAGCGACTCGTATTTACTGCGATCAACGAAGTTGACCAGGTCGAGACTGTGATCACAGTCACATTCGTCGATCACGGAGGCCGAACCCTGTTAACGATGCATCAGACTTTCTCCAGGCCCGAAGTCTCCCGCGGCGCGAGGGAAGGATGGACCAGCAGCTTCGAGCGTCTCGAGGAATATCTAGCCGCGGCTCGCTAGGGCCGTGCGCGCGAATGAAGGAGTAGGAATATGGAAACAGGCAACAACGTCGCGACCGAAACCTCCGATCGCGAACTCGTCATCACGCGCCTCTTCGACGCGCCGCGCGAGCTCGTCTTCAAGGCATGCGCCGAGCCCGAGCACTGGGTCCATTGGCTGGGTCTACGCGGAATAACCGGAAAAGTCCTTCAAAGCGCCAAGCGGCCGGGCGACGCCTATCGATACTACATGCGCGATGCCGAGGGAGGCGATCATTGGTTGCAGGGCGTCTATCGCGAAGTCGTCGAACCCGAGCGGCTGGTCTTCACCTGGGGGTGGGCAACTGAGCAGTGGCACCCGACTAGTCCTGAAACGATCGTGACGATGACTTTCGAAGACGTGGGCGGAAAGACCAGATTGAAGCTTCAGCATGGACTATTCGAATCGGTCAGCGCATGCGATCTGCATCGCGAGGGATGGACCAGCAGCGTCGAGCGTCTGGAGGAATATCTGGCGGCGGCTCGCTAGAGGCGGGCGTGCAAGTGAAGGAGTAGGAATATGGAAACAAGCAGTAGCATTGCCGCCGAGGCCTCCAAGCGCGAACTAGTTATCACGCGCGTCTTCGATGCGCCGCGCAGCCTCGTCTTCAAGGCCTGGACTGAGCCGGAGCACATGGTCAAATGGCTCGGTCCGCAGGGCTTCACCGGGAAAATCCTGCAGAGCGCGAAACGCCCGGGCGACGCATATCGTTACTACATGCGCGACCCGCAAGGCGGCGACCATTGGCAGCAGGGAATCGTTCGCGAGATGGTCGAACCGGAACGACTCGTCTGCACCTATGTCTGGGCTGATGCGGAAGGCAACCCGACTCGTCCCGAAACGCTGCTGACGGTGCTCTTCGAGGAGCTCGGCGGGAAAACGAAGCTGACCTTGCGCCAAGCAGTGTTCGAATCCGCCTCCGCGCGCGACGATCATCGTGGCGGATGGAACAGCAGCCTCGATCGTCTCGCCGAGTACGTGGCGGCAGTTCGATAGCCGACAAGGAGTAGCGACATGGAAACAAGCAGTACCGTCGCAGCCAATGCCGGCGACCGCGAGGTCGTCATCACTCGCATTTTCGATGCGCCGCGGAGCCTCGTCTTCAAGGCGTGGACCGAGCCCGAGCACATGGTCAAGTGGTTCGGCCCAAAGGACTTCACCGCCACCATCATTGAGAACGACGTGCGCAGCGGCGGCTTGTATCACTTTCACATGCGCGGCCCGAATTACGACGATCATTGGAAGGGCATCTATCGCGAGGTCGTGCCGCCGGAGCGACTGGTCTTCACCTGGCCCGCCGGCCCCGAGTCGCTCGTAACCGTGACCTTCGAGGATCATGGCGGGAAGACGAAGCTGACCTTGCGCCACGGGATTTTCGAGACAGTTGCGCGGCGCGACGATCACAATCGCGGCTGGAACAGCAGTCTGGACTGCCTCGCTGAGTATCTGAAGGTGGCTCATGAGTAACCTGCGACATTACCGAGGCATCGATTTCGAAGTATGGGACGGCCAACAGACCTGGTTCTGGTTCGTCACCGATCCTCGTTGCGATGGCGGCGCGATCGGCGCGGCGTCGAGCGAAATCGAAGCGGTGCGCGACGCCTGCTTGTCGATCGACGCCATGATGATTGGGGCTCCAATTATGGCTGTATGCTGCGAGCCGATGACCGCGGCCGGTTGGGAAGTATTATTGGCCAACCTGGAGCGCTATCTGGCATGCGTTCGCGACGCGACTGCATGAGCATCGGCATCGAGGAGACGAACCATGGAAAATCCGCACGACTACTACAAGGGCAATTCATCGATGTCGGCGCCGGGCGCGCGTGCGGCCGAGTTGCGCGCGCTTCCGGGCGACCTCGCGAAGCAATGCGAAATTATTCAGGGCGTGCTGGTTCATCGCGACATGGCGCCGTGGCTGTACGACCTCAAGCTGACCGAGCAGCAGCGCGACGACGGGCACATCCGTCCGCTCGCGCAGATGCTGAACCGGATTCATGAGCTCGACGATCGCCCGCTGACCATCGCGCGCGACCCGGCGCATCGGATGCCCACCGTGTGCCGGCACTTCTCGTTGATGCTCAGCTCTATCCTTCGCGAGCATGGAATCCCCGCGCGGGCGCGATGCGGCTTCGGCGCGTACTTCAACGCCGGCAAGTTCGAAGACCATTGGGTGTGCGAGGCGGTGCAGCGCAAAGCGATGAACATCACCTTCAACCCGCTCGATGTGCCCCGCGATGCATTCATCATCGCCGGCGACGCGTGGCAGCAGTGCCGCAGGGGCCGCGCCGACGCCGCCAACTTCGGCCTCACTCACGTGGGGCTCGCCGGGCTATGGTTCATCGCGGGCAACGTGGTGCGCGATTTCGCATCGCTCAATCGAATGGAAGCGCTGCCGTGGGACGTGTGGGGGCTGATGGAAATGAACGACGCCGGCTTGACCGACGAGAGAAAGGCGCTCCTCGATCGCGTCGCGGCACTAACGCTCGCAGGCGACGAAGCGTTTCCGGAAATCCGCAAGCTTTACGAATCGGACGATCGCTTGCGCATGCCGCCGGTGGTCTTCAATGCGCTGCGCAACGCGCCCGAGAACATTGCGGCCTGAACGATCAGTTCAGGGCTTGATGATAACGACGGTGCCGACCGGGAGCAGCCGTTCCAGCTCCTCGATATCCTTGTTGCCCACCGAAATACATCCGGTGGTCCAGTTGATGTGGCCCGCGTTAAGAATCGGAACGTCGGTGCCATGGATTCCGATGGCGCTCCCGACTTCAGGCGCCTTGCCGTCATCACCAACCGGCACGACGCCGTTGATGAGCTGCGTCTCGTAGCGCACGCGATCCACCAGGTTCGGATAGTTCAAGCGCAAGAACCAGTCGAAGCGCATGCTCCGATACTTCTCGATGATGGCGTAGACGCCCTCCGGAGTGCGGCGATCCTGCGCCCACTGTTTGGCGCCATTGTCGAGATTGCGGCCGAACACCGCTTCGTATGTTCTGAACAGCCTGCCTTTATAGTAGATGGTTAGTTCCTGACGCTTCTTGACGATGCTCACCGCCCAGTTCGCGGGGTCCAGCGGCGAGTCGTCGTGCGTCTGGTCGAAAAGAATCGCGCCCGGCGTCCGGACCACGCATTGCGCGCGCGCGGCATCTTGCTTCTGCTCGGGACTTAACGGAACCACGACCGCCGCAGTCTGCACGCCGTCTTGCGATGCGGATGTCGTCGCGCCATCAACCACTTTTGCCCCGTCGACGGCCGCCGCGGGCGTGTCGCTCGAAGCCGCACTGGCATCGTCGCTGCTCGAGGTGACGGCGCCATCAACTTTCGTATCGGGAGCCGCAGAGGCCGCGTTCTGCGCAGGCTCAGGAGCCGCCGCTGGAACTACGACGGGCGACGGTCGGGGGACGGTATAGATAGAATCAGCCGGCGTGGTAACGGGAGGCGCGATGATGGGCTCGGCGGACGGCGAATCGGTAATCGTCATCTCTTCGGAATCGAACTGCGACTGATTTCGATCTCGTGCGGACGCGGGCGCAGCGGCAAGCATAACCAGCATAGCTGCCGCGGCAATCAGAGCGGACCCCATCTTCATCGTGTGGCGCACTCCTTCATCGACTATTAATTTTGCAAGTCCTGTTTGGCTTGGTCAATTGGCAAGGCGCTATTGTGTGTAAAATTTTGTCAGAGGGCGCCATGGACAGGAATATTGCCATCGCGATGGCGAATTTTACCACCGGAATCTATGTGCTGACGGTGAACGACGGGACCCACCGCCATGGGATGTCGTCCTCGTGGGTGGCGCAGGTTTCGGGCGAGCCCCCGCTGTTCATGGCTGCAGTCGACAACCATCACTTCTCGCGCGCGATGCTCGCGAGCACTGGCGCATTCGGATTTAACATCGTTGGCCGGCGCGGCAGGGAGTTGGAAGACTACTTCTATTCCGCGCGCTCTCGCCGACCCGACAACCTCGAGGGCCTCGCCTACGAGCTGTCGCCCGTCCTCGAGGTGCCATGGCTGGACCTCGCGATGATCTCGATCGAAGCGCGCGTCGTTGATAGCCACGTCGCCGGCGACCATACGATGTTCATCGCGGAGATGGCGGGGGTGCGCGTCCGGGAGAAGGATCAACCGCTGACATCGTTGGATTTGGACTATGTGTATGTGGGCGGCAAGGAACTCCTGAAGCGCTGATATTGCGCAGCGAGCGGCGAGCTATGCGACGTCTCTTGATCGCGGTCCTCGTTACTATGGCGCCGCTCATGTGCGGCGTAAGCCAAGCGACTCCATCGCAAAGGTTCCTAAGAGGATGGGTATTCGCGGGTCGTACGCCGATCAGGAATGCGACAGTCACACTATACGGCAGTGTAATCACTTGCGTGCCGGACCCCTGCTTTATGAGTTCGACACCGGTGGAAGAAACAAAGACGGACGTTCATGGCTGGTTCTCCTTGGATTTGTCGAAAGCGGGAGCCAAGACGCGGACGATGCGGGGAGAACAATGGCAGACGCCGCAGTCGGACAGCCTGTACGTGGTAACAAGCGGGGTGACGCCGGCGGAGGGTACAACTCCACCATCAAGTTGGTTGCAGCGTTAGGAACCGTTCCTCCCGAAGGTCAAGTAACCATCAACGAGTTGACCACCGTCGTTGAGGCTGTGGTCTTCGGCAACTCCATAACTCACCCAGAGCCGCAGCAATTTGCACTATATCGCCAGCTGGTGGATCCCGTTACTGGCGAGCTCGGACCGATCGTCGAGGGCAACGCGGAGAGCGCGGCCATCGTCAACACGCTGGCCGATATCGCGAGCTCCTGCACAACTTCTGCTGGTCCGAATTTTGTGGAATGCAGTTCTCTGTTTCAAGCTGCCACGGCGCCCCACTTCACTCCGCCAGATAACACGCTTGCTGCGATTGAGGGCATCGTCGCGCCCTACGGCCGAGGAAACGCGGCGCCATTTTCGCTGCTCCCAAAACGACGAGCATACGCGCCGGTGTTGACCCATCCTCCATCGGGATGGCTGTTCTCGATGAACTTCGCGCAACTCGGTTTGCGCCATCCCGCTGAAATACTTTCTGACAAAAGCAACAACACGCTTTGGATTCTGAACCAAGGCAATCAGACCTTGACGGAGCTGAGCACTAAGCCCGAAGACCTCAGACAACCAGTTCTCGGAACGCGGAAGGTCCCGATATCTGTGAGAAACCACCCGATCGATTTTCTATTCGATCAGCCATTCGCCGCATACCCGCCGACTGCGAGGCCGCCGACACCAGGTTGGTTTTCAAAACGGTCCGTGTGGCTTGCTGATGACGCCCTCATCTTCCTCAATGCCGATGGTGAAGCATGCGGTGAGCCTCTTCGAAATCTCGGCCTGCATCGTCCAGGCGGGCTGGCAAACTGCGACATATCCGGCGATTCAGTATGCGTAGCCAACATAGGCGCTGACGAAATCGTGATGGTTCACAAACCGGATGCGAAGTGCAACGGTGCGGAACTGGCTGGCAGATTGCCCGAACCTGAAAAATCACCAGGCGGATTCTTGCTGCATCACCCGGCTCACATCGTCAAATGCATCGTCGACAACTCCGATGACTGGATCAGCAATTCCGCGAGCAACAGTGTCGCCGCTTTGCACTCATTTCGCTGCACGGTCCCAGCGTCTGCTCCCATCACTGGCGGCGGTCTAGCCGCGCCGGAAGGCCTCACCTGCGACAATCAGGGCAACGTTTGGATCGCCAATCACGCCCCGAATGCTAATAGCGTGACCGAGATCAAGAGCAGCTTTTTCGGAATTCCGAATCCGCCGCTCCCGGCGCAATGTTTGAACGCTGCAGGAATGGATGAGGGTTACCAAATAAAGCTGGAGGCCTTGTCTCCGCCGTCCGGCTTCTCAGGCGTCGGACTCAATCAGCCATACGGGCTCGCGGTCGATAGTTTGGGCAATGTGTGGGTTACGAATGAAGGCAACGACAGCGTCACGGTTTTCGTGGCGGCGGGTCGTTGAGAGCAATAGCAGCGTCGCAATTGGAACGGATCAGATCGCAATCTCATTAGTTTGCGCTCCCCTCCTCCACTCATTTTGTGCAATGAACTGATGCGACTATGCATCATGCAGGAGGCATACTTTCATGACCAAGCCCATCAAATTCGGCTACATGCTGGATTTCCGCAATCCCGAATCATCCAAGCTCGATTTCGGCACCTTCTATACCGAAATGTTCCGGCAGATCGATTTCATCGAGCGCGCCGGCTTCCATTCGATCTGGCTTACAGAGCATCACTTCGTCGATGACGGCTACCTCGCCCCCATCATGCCGATGCTGGCGGCGATCGCCGCGCGCACCACGCAACTGACACTCGGCACCTACGTCCTGCTCGCGCCGTTTTACCATCCACTCCGTTTGGCCGAAGACGCCGCGATGATCGATGTGCTCTCGGCCGGCCGCCTGCGCCTCGGCATCGGGATGGGCTACCGCGACGAGGAATTCGATGCTCTACAGGTATCGAAGAAGACTCGTCTTAGCCGCACGCTGGAGACGATCGAAATCCTCAAGCGCGCGTGGACGGGAGAGCGCTTCAGCTTCGAGGGCAAGCATTTCAATTTTCGCGATGTGCGCGTGCTGCCGCGTCCCACCAGCAAGCCCTATCCGGAGTTGCTATGGGGCGGGATGACGACCAAGGCCATCCAGCGCGCAGCGGAGCTGGACCTCGGCTTCGCGTGCAACTTGGGACGCCATCAAATCGACATCTACAAGGAAGCGATGCGCGCGCGCGGCAAAGATCCGGCGGCCTACAGCCTCGTCAACAGCCGCATCGTGTACGTGGCCGATAACGAGCAGCAAGCATGGTCAGATATCGATGCGGCGGCGATGTACCAGGCTGGCCTCTATGGCAAATGGCTGTCGGCGGCGACGCCGGGCCAGAACTGGATTCAGCCCGACGCGAAGCAGTTGAAGTCGAGCAGCATCATCGGAAGTCCGGAGACGGTGCGCTCGCGATTAGCTGAGGTGATCGAGACGGCGGGCGCGACGGAGCTGATCATTAACACGCAACTTCCCGGCCTCGCGCCCGCGAAAGCGATGCGCTCGCTGGAGCGCTTCACCAATGAGGTGCTGCCTAAGTTGAGGTGATACTGCCGAAAAGATCGGGGCCGGTCGCCAGCCCCGATCTTTCAGATCGCGTTAATCGCGAGCAGATCGCGTCGATCGCAAGCCCCTCTTCTAATGGTTGCGGTCGTAGCGATCCTCGCGCTGGGTGAACCGATAGGGATGCGATTTCCAGTCCCGGCGCGCATCCGGATGAGTCTCGAGGAACTCGTGCAGGCCCGGATGATTCTCGACGTATTCGCGATTGTCGATGAGCCGCGGGTTCGCATTTAGTTGCTGCGCCACTTCGGGATGCTGATCGAGGTAGCGGTCGGTGTTCGCCAAAGGATGTGGTCCGCGGCGGTCTGCCCATCGCTCGTGTTTCCATTCGTCGGTCATGAAGCGATCCGGATGACGCTGCAGCTCGGCGCGAATTCCAGTATGCCCCGCGAGATATGAGTCGAGTCCTGGATGCGTCGCAAGGAACTGCGGGTTGTCAACCAGCCTCGGGTCGTGACCCAACTGGTGCGCGACTTCCGGATGCTCGTCGAGATAGCCGCGGTCGAAGCGCGATACCTCGCCGCCCGTGATGCCCGCGTTAGGGCCCGGATATTGCGCCATCGCCGCGGAGGCGAGCGCGCCGCTGAAAATAAAAGCTGCGGTCAAAGTTGTAATTGTTCGTTTCATGATAATGGTCCTCCATCAGTAGGATTCCGTTTCAGTTGGTAAGTGGCATTCGTCTCAGTGGCGGGCCGCAAACAGCAAGATTCCGGTGCCTCCCGCCAGATGGCCAACGCTCGACACCACGCTCGCCGTAGTACGCCATGCTTGATTGCTCTGATTGGCGAGATGATCCTCGAGCTGCATCTTCTGCTGCGGAGTGAGCGAGCTGTACGGCGCGTTGTAGTAATTCGGCGCGTACTGCTGCGCGGTGCCTTGAGGATTAAAGGCGGCGCATCCGGTCATTGTGCCAATCGAGAGCACAACTATCGCATAGCTGGTGGCGAACTTTGGCTTCCTGTGATTCATCCGAGCCTCCTGCATCGCTGCGTTGGACGCGCGTGGAACTCGATTCGTTTACATCCAAGGCGCAGATGAAAATCCTTCTTTTGTTGGTAAACGAATTACCTCGCAGTTCCGTCCAAGGGGTCGCGGGGGATAGCATCGAGCTACGGCCGATGCGTTTTTCGCTTCCGCTTCGCTTTGGCGGAGCGAGCACAGGCGGCCGAATCCGTGAGGGAGCGGATCGGTTTTGGCGGAGCTGTCCGATGAGGAGTTGTGCCAGAAAGTCGCAAATGGCGACCACGAGGCGTTCGAGCTTTTGGTCGAGCGCCATCAGGCCCGTGCCTACCGGCTCGCGTGCTCGATCCTCGGCAGCGAATCCGACGCGCGCGACGTCTCGCAGGACGCTTTCATCCGGCTCTACGAATCCGCGAATCGATTCGACGGACGCTCGCGCTTTTCGACCTGGTTCTACCGTGTGTTGGTCAACTTGTGCATCGACCACAAACGGCGCGATCGGTGGTGGCGCAGACTCGTTCCGCTCTCCGATCCAGCCGATGATCCCGATGCGCCCGCGATCGATCCAGCCTCGCTCGAGCCGGGGCCCGAGGTCGCCGCGATGCTGGGTCAGTCGGCGCTCAAGTTGGGCGCGGCGCTGGAGCATCTCTCACCCAATCAGCGGATTGCAGTCCTGTTGCAAGCGCAGGAGGGACTCTCGAGTCGCGAGATCGCCGAAGTGCTCAAGTGCTCGGAAAACACCGCGCGAGTGCACATTCATCGGGGACTCACGCAGTTAAGGAAGATATTGAAGGACGAATAACGTGTCGGCCACGCATCCCGAAACTGACCTGGTTCCATTTTTCCGCGGCGAACTGAGCGCCGCAGAGCGGGACCGCGTGCAGCATCATCTCGATGAATGCGAGCAATGCCGCGAATCGATGGGCGCGTTGGCGAACACGATGCAGCGGGTTGCGGCGCATCTCGACGAACTGCCGACGCCCGAGTGGAACGCGTATCGAAGGGAAGTGCGCCTCAAACTCGCCGCCCATTCCGAGCCGCGATCGCGATGGTGGCGGCCCGGCGTCGCGTGGGTCTCACTCGCGACGGCCGCGGTCGGTGTCGCGGCGCTGCTTCTCGTGCTATCGATGCGACCCGCGCCGCATGGCACGACACCGGAGGTGGATCAACTCGCGATGGAGGAGCAGGCGGAACCGGTCGATGTGGGCCTGCTGCGCAACTACGCGGTAGTCGAAAAGCTTGACCTGCTGGAAAACTACGACGTCATCGAGCAGCTCGACGAGTTGCCGGCTGCTCAACACAACCATGATACGCGGTCGTAACTTGACGACGACGATGCTTCTTGCGGCCTCGATCATTCTGATTGGCAGCCGCACGTCCGAGGCTCAGGATCAAACCCCGAGTCCGCGGATGTTGCTCAACCTGGATCTGTTCACGGCTCAAACAGATGGCGGGCAACGAGGCCAAAACACCGGCGGCGGTGATTCGATGCTCGAGCAACTTCGTTCGCTCAGGGCAATGGGATATCTCAGCTCCGACGGCCCTCTCCCGGATGTTGATGATGATTCTGACGATCCGCCGACGCAGGCCAAAAGCCGGGGAGCACAACAATGACGCGACGGGCGTTGATGATCGTCGCGCTCCTCGTCGCCATCTGCATTTCGGCGCCGCTGGCTCGCGCACAAACACTCGTCATCGGAGAGCCTGCCGACGCGGCGGAACGCGCATTCGTACAGCAGCATCCCGATCAGTGGTCGCAGCTCACGCCCGAGCAGCGCGAAACAGTTCTGAAGAACTATCGGCAATGGCAGCGCATGAGTCCCGAAGAGCGCGGCGCGGCGCAGAAAAATTTCAACGAGTTTCGCCGCCTGCCGCCGGAGGAACGCCAGCACGCGCTCGAGGCGCTGCGTCGATGGAGAAATCTTCCTGAGCCGCAACGTCAGCAGCTTCGCCAGGCCTATGCACGATTCCGAAGTCTGCCGCCGCAGCGCCGCGAGCAGATCGTCCAGCGTTACCAACATTTTGAGCAGCTACCACCGGAGCAGCATCAGCGGGTGCTGAACAACTATCGGCGATGGCAGCAGATGACGCCGGAGCAAAGGCAGGAAACGCGTCGCCAGTTGAATCACGTGGCACCGAAGCCGAATCGTCCGAAATGGCGGCGTCGATTATGGAATTGGTGAAGCGCCTATTTCACCACGCCTGAGGAGCGGAGGTCAGCGGCCGCCTGCGCCGAAATTCCGAGCTCACGCAAAATCTCGTCGGTGTGTTCACCGAGCAACGGCGCGGGACGGCGCAGGTCGGACGGCGTCGCGTCGAAGCGCGCGGCGGGCCGCGGCTGGCGCATCGGACCCGCATGCGGATGATCCGATTCGACGATCAACTCGTTCGCCGCAACTTGCGGATCGCGAATCACCTCCTCGCGGCTCAGCACCGGCGCGCATGGAACATCGTTAGCCTCCAGCATCTCGAGCCATTCGGCCGAGGTCTTCGTCGCAAGAATTTCGGCTGTCAACTCGAGGCGCTCCGCTGCATTTCTGATGCGAGAGGCGACGGTTTTGAAACGCGGATCGTCGATCCACTCCGGACGGCCGAGCGCGGTGGCGAGCCCGCGCCACTCGTCATTCGAGTTGGCGCCCGCGGTGATGAAGCCGTCGGCAGTTTCGAAAATCAGATCGCGCGAATTTGAACGTGCGGGCTGCGGCTCCGATGAGATGAAGGTGTGACGCGCCATCCCCTCCGGCCATAAAAATGAGATGACCGCGTCGAGCATCGCAAGCTTCACGTGTTGACCCTCACCGCTGCGCTCGCGCGCGAGGAGCGCCGCGGTAATCGCCTGCGCGGCGGTCAGCGCGGTAACTTTGTCGGGGATGATGAGGCGCATCATCTGCGGCCGACCAGTCTTGTAGTCCGCCTGGATCGCCGCGAGACCCGACAGCGCCTGGATAACCGGATCGTAAACGCGCTTTTCGACGTACGGGCCCTTATCGCCGAACCCGCTGATGGAAACGTAAATGAGATCCGGTTTCACTCGCCGCAACTCACGCTCGCCGATTCCCATTCTCTCGGCGCGGCCGGGCCGGAAGTTCTGCACGAAGACATCGGCACCCGCAACGAGGTGCTTCAACACAGCGAGTCCGCGATGGTCCTTGAGATCGATCGCGATCGATCTCTTGTTGCGATTGATAACCGCGAAAGTCGGTGGCATCCCGCGATTGCCGGCGCCCATCGCGCGCGTGAGATCGCCAATCCCCGGAGGCTCGACCTTGATGACGTCGGCGCCCTGATCGCCGAGCATCATGGTGGCCATCGGACCGGACAACATCTGCGTGACGTCGATGATCCGGTAGCCGCTAAGTGGTCCTTTGCTGTTGGTCAGGTCCGCAGACATACGAGTTACGCCATCGCTATCATGGAGCAGCTTCGACGCTCAACGATCGAAAACCACCTCGCATTAGAGAAACCACGACTATACTGTGCCTCTGGTTGGACGAAGGCAGGTGAATTTGCGATGCGCGATCGACCCAACATTGTGCTCATCGTGGCCGACGACATGGGTTACGGTGATTTCGGATGCTTCAACTACGGAGCCTCGAAAACTCCGGTCCTCGATCAGTTCATCGGAGAGGGCGTGTGTCTGACGCAGCATTACTCGGCATCTCCGGTTTGCGCACCCGCGCGAGCGTCGCTGCTGACCGGCCGCTATCCGCATCGCACCGGAGTCATCGATACGCTGGAAACGCGCGGCCTCGATCGATTGGCGCTGCGCGAGCGCACCATCGCCGATCTGTTGCGGCAAGCGGGTTACGTCACCGGCCTCATCGGCAAATGGCACAACGGCGCATTCGATAGTCGCTATCATCCGAATCGGCGCGGCTTCGATGAGTTCGCGGGGTTTTGCGGCGGATGGCAGCCGTACTGGAAATGGCAACTCGATCGCAACGGCTCGCTGTCGCGGGGCGACGGCCGCTACCTCACTGACGTTTTCACCGACGAGGCAATTGAGTTTGTCCGGCGTCATCGCAGCGAGCGCTTCTTTCTCTATCTGGCATACAACGCGCCGCATTTTCCGTTTGAAGCGCCCGACGACGACCTCGCAATGTTCGACGATTCCGAGACTTTTACTCCGGCGGTGCGGCGCATCTACGCAATGCTCCGATGCATGGATCGCGGAATCGGTCGCGTGCTCGAGGAACTCGGTCGCAACGGCATCGCCGAAAACACTATCGTGCTGTTCACCAGCGACAACGGCCCACAATTCGGCGGCAAGGGCGAGATGTGCACGGACAGATTCAACTGCGGATTCGCCGGATCTAAGTTGCTGGTGTACGAGGGCGGCATCCGGCTTCCGATGGTGATCCGATGGCCTGCCAGTATCGAGGGTCGCCGCCATCTGCACGACATGGTGCATCTAACGGATTGGCTGCCGACGCTGGTGGCACTCGCGGGCGGCCGGATTTCCGAAAATCCGCACATTGATGGCATTGACATCGGACCGATCCTTCAAGGCCAACAAGGCAAGGTAAGCACGACGCGATTCTGGCAGTGGAATCGATACGATCCGGTAGGTGAGTGCAACGCGGCGATGCGCGACGGCAATTGGAAGCTGGTGCGGCCAGCAATCGGCGAATTGATGGCCGTAAGTAGCGAAGACCTCGCGATGGACGTCGACTCAAAATACAATCCGCAAAAATACACCGACATCGTCAGCGCGCCGCAGCCGGAGCGCTCGTGGCCGGCGCCTCCGCCTGCGCAACTTTTCAACTTAGGTAGCGATCCGCTGGAGCGAAATAACCTCGCGGACCAGCATCCGGATCGGGTTTTGCGAATGACCAACCAACTAGCCGCATGGTTTGAGGAGGTGGAACTTGAACGCCGCACCATCGATGACTAATCGCCACCGGGCCGGATTGTTCGCGATAGTTGTTCTGATTGGCTATTCGATAGCGACAGCAACTGCATATTCTGGCCAAGCACAATCGATTATTCCATTAGCTATTCCGAACGGTTCCGGAGGAATCGGATTCGATGATTTGGAATTCTCGCCGGAGTTGCACAGAGTCATCATTCCGGCGGGTCGAACCGGCAATGTTGTTCTAATCGATCCCGCCTCCAAGCAGATCGAAGTGATCGGTGGTTTCTCGTCGCAAACCAGCTTCGGAGGCGGTCACGGCGAGAGCGTAACCTCGGCAGATGCCGGACGGGGCGCGATCTTCGCCACCGATCGCGACGAGAAGACGCTCAACCTGGTCGATCCAGTCTCGAAAAAGATCCTCGCCAAAACCAAGCTGGCGGCCGGTCCGGACTACGTGCGCTACGTTGCCGCCACTAACGAAGTCTGGGTCACCGAACCGCACGCGGCGCAGATTGAAATCTTTTCGCTTCCCGAGCATGGCTTTCCGGAACCGAACCATGCGGCGACGATTAGCCTTCCGAAAGGACCCGAGTCACTCGTTATCGACAACGTGGCCGGTCGCGCGTACACGAATCTATGGAGCGACACCACGGTCGCGATCGATTTGCATAAACGAGCGATCGTCGCGCAATGGCGCAATGGATGCCGTGACTCGCGGGGGAGCGCGCTCGATGTTGCGCGCGGATTCCTCTTCGTCGGATGCAAGGAAGGTAAGCTCGAATCGCTAAGCTCGAAGGACGGCCATCGTCTCGGTGAGGTGTCGTCGGGCGACGGTGTCGACATAATCGCTTATGCCTCGAACCTGCATCATGCGTATCTGCCCAGTGGCAATACGGCCAGCATGGCGGTAATTGCTATTTCGGCAAGCGGCGCGCCAACCCTTCTCACGACAATGACTACTGCGAAGGATAGTCATTGTGTAACAGTTGACGATCTCGGCAATACCTACATTTGCGATCCACACCAAGGGCAGTTACTAGTATTTCATGATACACTTCCGGACACCTCGCAATAGTCAGTCGCGCGAGGTTCGATTCACGGCCGATGTTTCTCCTGGCATTCCGGATGCCCGCATGCGCATATCTCCTGAGCCTCCTCGCGGCTGCGCTCGCATTGCGGGCTACAATATTGCTGTCCCCCTTCGACCGGACATGTGCATTTTCTGGATAGGCACTTCATTTGAAATTCTCCATCGAGTGTTCGGCACCATTACATCGGCTGCCACGGACGAATCGAATTTGCGCGCCCGACGCGTCGTCTGAATAGAAGGAGCTGATCTCACAACCGCTCATCCCCCACCTCATCCGGGAGACACTCATGTCAACGTTACTTCTGATCATTCTGATTTTGCTCGTAATTGGTGCCCTGCCCGTTTATCCGTATAGCGCAGACTGGGGATATTACCCGAGCGGCGGCGGCGGCCTGGTGGTAATCATTATGCTCATCTTACTTCTGACCGGCCGCATCTAGGCCCGGAACAAACATGAAACAACTGGTACCGTTCGGCGCAGTTCTAGCGATCGTAGGATTTATACTACTCGCGTATCCGTTCTTCACCACGCAACAAACCAAAGAGGTTGCTCACGTCGGCCCGCTGCATGTTCAGGAAAATGAGCAGCAGACGCATATGATCCCGCCAATTCTCAGCGGCGGTGTGCTGGCCATCGGAGTGGTGCTGCTCGCGTCCGGACTGATGAAGCGCGATTGATCGTTTCGCCGGGTCGTTGCGCGTCCGCGGAACGCTAAGTCGGACGAGGGCGCGCTGGACGCCGGCGCGTGGCGACGCTGCCCGCCGTCGGGCTGGCTGTCGGGAGCGGTGCGCCGTCATGATGCGCACCCGTTCGAGGCGAAGGTCGATGGCGCCTAATCGCTGAGTGTGCGAGACCTACCGCAGTCGCCAAGCGCGCAAGCTGGCCGGCATGTGGAACCTCCGCGACGAATGCGTCATAGATCCGCTCTTGGGCCGTCTCCAAATTTGGTTGCAGATCGAGCCGCCCTGAAAGCGCGATAAGATCCAGCGCGGCATTAGTGAGAGCGCGCGAGGGCCGCTCGACCGCCTTGCTCACCACATCGTTGATCATTGCGCCGAAACTTTCGTTAGCCATGGTCTTATCAATTTTATAACCATGCTGCGCTGCGCGGTTAGCGATCTCGATCGCTCTTTTGTATGCGATCGGATCGTGGCTCCGCTGCTGCTCGACTATTTCCCGCTCAAAACGGCGTCCGAGCGTGAACTCGGTAAGCTGCCGGAATTGCTGCGGCGGTTCAAAGCCCGAGGCCTGCAGCATCTCGACGACGCGATTGTATTCCTCATATAGGCGGGCGAACTGATCGGTAAATCCCTCGAGCACGTCACCGAAAATGGTCTCACAGATCGCCCGGCGTCCGTCCGGCAGGATATCGTCAAGACCGAATTCCTCCTGCCCGAACTCCTGCTGCACTATGCGAATTATGGCGGGTAGCGGTGAGGTCGGGAATTTTGCCCAAATCTTTTCGTTAGCGGCGCGAAATCGCTCCGGGTCCGCAAACTCTTCCAGCGCGCAGTAAAAGTCCACCCCGCCGAGGTGAAGCGCGGCGCACGCGAACTCATCGCGCTTGCCGACGATGGAATTGCGCAACATCACGCGACTGGTTGCCAGCGCTATCCGTCCGCTCTTTTCCTCGCGGAACTCCTCCTCACGACAATAGTAATCGCCGATCCATGCCTCCCGATCGATGTGATTGGCGAGGCTCGAGATCGCGAGGTGTGCAGCGATTTTCTTCGGCGTCACGCGACATGCGGGAACGAAGCGGCGGAATATGTCGGCACCGTTGCCCATCTCCGCGAGGTTGCTTTTCGCTTGCGCTAGAACTTCGAGGAATTGGTCGCGCGGAGCGTGGAGGCCGAGGCTCTCCATCAGGTCCATCGCATGGCCCGCGTATTTCATCGTCTGCACGGTCTCGATGCCTGACAGCTCGTTGAAGAACCATCCGCAACTCGTATACATCAGCATCGCGTTGCGCTGCATATCGAGCAGCGTCAATGCGCGCAGGCGACCGTCGCCGTCGAATTTGCGGCGTCCATGGTGCGCGAGAAAACTGTCGTGTGCGGCGGCACGATTGAGGATCACTTCGATGAAATCGTCGCGCGCCTTCCACGGATCGCGGAACAGCTCCACGCCTATCTCTTCGAAGCGTCGGGCACATTCATCGCGCAGCAGATCGAACGCCGCGCGCAATGGTGTACGCCATTCCTGGTTCCAGCCGGGTCCACCGCCGGTGCTGCATCCGCAGTTCTTGAACCATCGCCCGACGCCGTGGACGCAGCTCCATGCGGTCCCCTGCCCGTCGGGGCCGGCTTTGATCTCGACCACATCGCGCGGAGGATTGCGTTCGAGGAATTCGCCGTAGTTGGTGACGTCGATACCGCGCTTTGGCGCCTCAACTTCGAGCGCGTAGGCCAGGCAGCGATCGCCGAATTTGAAATGATGCCCGTAGCTCTCGCCGTCGGTGGCGACATTCACCATCGCGCCATCGCCAGCGCCGCGCACGAGGCGCTCCAGCAAGACCTCGCTCGACCACAACAATTTTTCGAATGCGATTCCTCGCGCGATGCCGTCGTCATAAAAGAAGAGCGCGATCGATCGTCCCGACCCGTCGTGATGAAAATATTCGTAAGCCTTGCGCGGATCGATGCTGCCATCGGAAACACTCTTCCATTCGCCGCCGCCGTCGTGGGCGTCGAGCGGCCGAACGCGCTCGGCCTGATGCGGCGAAAGAATCGCGTAGGTCATGCCGGCGTCGATGAGCGCGCCCATCACCTCGTCGTTGCAGGCCGTTTCGGGAAGCCACAGCGCTTCCGGTTCCCGGCCGAAGCGATGCGTGAAATCGGCGATACCCCATTTTATTTGGGTGCGGAGGTCACGTTCGTTGCACAGCGGCAGAATCGCATGATTGTAGGCCTGCGCGATGGCGCCGCCATGGCCGTCGTGACGATCGCGGCTTAGTTGATCCGCGGCGACGATGCGCCCGTTGGTTTCGGGATGGGCGAGTTCGAGCCATCGCATCAGGGTCGGCCCGAAGTTGAAATTCAGGTTGACGTAGTTGTTTACGATACGTTCGATTTGGTCTTTGCCGTTGACGATCCGCGCGAACGCATTGGGGCGATAGCACTCGGAATGGATGCGCTCGTTCCAATCATGAAACGGCGCCGCGCTGTCCTCGCGATCGACCGCGCCAGTCCACGGATTCTCGCGTGGTGGCTGATAGAAATGGCCGTGAATGATTATCGAGGGCACGATGGTTTTGGGCTTCGGCGGCTAGCCATTCGCGATGTAGATGGCGGTTCCCGCGCGATCGAGAATGACGCTGCGGTCGCCAGAGTCAAGTTGCGCCGCGGGCGATTGCGCGCCGTCCTCACCGCTGAATAGAACCAGCCGCGCCGGGCCGCCGGCGTTGATCGGAATCTTCACCACTTTGTCACCAAGGTTGCACACTATGATTGCACGCTCTCCCGATTCGTCTCGCCGCTCGATAGTAATCCATCGATCATCTTGATTAAAATCGACCGAGGTAAGATCTTTGCGGCAGTTGGAAAGGCATTTGTGTCGTTTTCTGAGTGCAAGCAGATCACGATGAAAGTTCAGCGTCTCCTGATGTTGAGGCAGCTGCAGCTGTTGCCAGTCCAGCTTCGAGGCGTCGAATGCTTCCTGCGATTGAGGATCGATGAATCCTTCGTCGAGAAACCCTGCGTACTCTTTCTTGCGGCCTTCGCTCACGGCTTTCGCCAGATCGCGATCCTGAAAATCAGTGAAGTAAGTGAATGTCGTGGTCGCGCCGTACTCCTGGCCCATGAAAAACATCGGCAGATTCGGCGCGCAGACGAGAAGCGCAGCGGCAACCTTTTCGAGGCCACCCGACTTCATCGTCACCGGCCGCTTGCCCGCAAGCGCATTGGCGACCTGGTCGTGATTCTGGGTGAACACCACGAACTGGCTGCCCGGGCGATCCTTGGATGAGCTGCCGTGGAAGCATTTGCGGACCTTCGAGAAGCGCCAGTCATACACGTAGCCTTCGAGGATCGCCTTGCGCAGATCAGGGAGGCCCTCGTAATCCGCGAAGTAGCCGTGATGATCGCCGGTGATCGCAGTGTGGACGGCATGATGAAACGCATCATTCCACTGCGCATTCATGCCCCATCCGCCTTCCGCGACCGGCCGAATCACGCGCACATCGTCAAGATCGCTTTCCGCGATCAGGAACGCCTTGCGCCCCAGCTTGGCCTCTTCGCTATGAAATTGTTCGCTCAGCTCGGCGAGCAGATGCTTCGCGCCGAAATCGAGGATGCTGTGGACGGCATCGAGCCGTAGCGCATCGACGTGATACTCAGTCAGCCAGTAGAGCGCGTTCTCGATCATGTAGCGGCGCACGCCATAACTGTATGGCCCGTCGTAGTTGAGCGCCTCGCCCCACGGACTTTTGTAGCGACCGGAGAAGCACGGCATGAAGTCCGGCAGATAATTTCCTTCCGGACCGAAGTGGTTGTAGACCACATCTATGATCACCGCGAGGCCCGCGTGATGCGCCGCGTCGACCAGCCGCTTCAGCCCGTCGGGACCGCCGTAGCTGGATTGCACCGCGTACGGAAAGACGCCGTCGTACCCCCAATTGCGGCTGCCGGGAAATTGCGCAACCGGCATTATCTCGACCGCGGTGATTCCCGCGTCGCGGAGGTAGCTGAGCTTTTCGATTGCGGATGCGAAGGTCCCCTCCGAGGTGAAGGTGCCGATGTGGAGTTCGTAGATGACGTAGTCTTCGAGCGCGATGCCCTTCCATCCGCCGTCGCTCCATTTGAAGGCGTCGGGATCGATGATTCGCGAAGGGCCGTGGACGCCGCTGGGTTGAAATCGCGAAACTGGATCCGGCCGCTCCTTTTTGCCGTCGATTACATATACGTAATCAGCGCCGGGTCCGATTTCCTTTATTGATGTAGTGAAGATGCCGTCCGAGTAATCCATCGGCACGAGGATCTCGCGCGGCGCTTTGATCTTCACCGACATTTCTTTGCTGAGCGGCGACCAGACGCGAAATTGCGCGCCGCCTGACGGAGCAGGACGCGCGCCGAATTCCAGACGCCATGGGTTTTCCATTTGCCGATGTGAGGACACAGGTTTCGACGCCTCAGGAAAGCTCTTCATTCACGCGGGAATTGATTATCGAGCCGTTAGTCGCGGAGCATTGCCACCGGCATTTGCGCGAACGCCTCGCCGAGCGCGAGCCGTCCTCCAACGATTGAAATCGAGCGGCCAGTCATCAACTCCGTCAGCATCGAGGGCGAACCGGCCTCGAGATCGATGAAAGTATCAGCCCATACCGCGGGATCGACAGGGAGCGGTGGCGCTTCGGGAAGTTGCATGAACAATCGCCCGCACACCGCCAACACGCACTTGCCATTGTGCTTGCGCGCGAACGCGACGACGTGCTTGGCGCGCGGCCCGGTCACATTCAAAGGAAGGTAGTCACCGCGCATGAACAGCTCGGAATTTTTCCGGCGGAACTCCATCGCACGATTTGTAAGGTACATCTTGATAGCGCCGCTGCTCATGTCCTCGAGCAAATGACGCGCGGTCGCGAGCGGATCGCGCCGCGCGGCGTCACGCATTTTCGTGAGCATCGCGCACCGCCGCGCATAATCCACCGGCCGCCGGTTGTCGGGATCCACCAGGTTCAATGTCCATAACTCGGTGCCCTGGTAAAAGTCCGGCACGCCCGGCGCGGCAATTTTCAGCATGGTTTGCGAGAGCGAGTTGAGCATTCCAGCTCGCGCGATGCGGGTCTGAAACTTCGCGAGGTCGGCGACGAACTCGGTTCCTTCCGTCAATATGGTCGCGAGGAATTCGCTCAGCGCGCGATCGTGTTCCTCATTGATGTTCATCCAGCTGGTATGGACCTTTGCTTCCTTGACCGCTTTGTCCATGTAGGACTGGATGCGTTTAATGAAGTCGTCGCGCTGCGCGCCGTCCATCGGCTGGTCGGGCCAAATTCCGATCAAGGTCTGATAGAGAAGATATTCCTCGTTGGGATCGGGGACTTCGCTGTCCTCGATTTTTTTCCGCGCGCTGGAGTTCATCTGATACCAGCGCTTGATCGCCTGCTCCCACTCCTCGGGAATCTCGGACAGCACCTGGATGCGCGCGCGGGTGTCTTCGGTCCGTTTGGTGTCATGCGTCGAGCTGGCGGACATCGCATCGGGCCACTCCGCGAGCCGCTCGCGGTTCCATTCGTGGAACGCTTCGATGCTGATGCCGAACGCGTCGGGTTCACCACCAACCTCATTCAATGACGAGAGAGGGTAATAGCGATAAAGCGCGGTGTCCTCGTATCCCTTGGCCATAACGGGCGCGGTGAGTTGCTGGAAGCGCAGAACGAACTCACCGCGCTCCGCGCGCTCCAAATCGCCAACCTCCTGAGGATGTTCGAGCAGCAGCACCGACCCGATGAAATCGAAAATCGATTCGCTGATGGCGGGGTTGCGCCGCTTGGCACGCCGGATCGCGGTCTGAATGTGCTGGCGATCGGCGTCATTAACCTTGCCGGTGTCCGGCCTCACATAGGAACGATAGACGGGAAAACATGCGATCACTTCCTCGAGGGCGGCGGCGAGGCTATTGAGGGTGAAGTCGCGCGACCATCGATGCTGCTCCGAGATCCGGTCGAGCCGTCGTGACAACACCGCCATCTCCCCAGACATCGCGGTCTGAATGATGAGTTTCTTGCTCTCGTAGACGATATCGCGAAAATTCAGCCGCTCGCCGATGAAGCTTGCATAGAGATCGCGGAAGCTTCGTTGATTCTCGCTGGCGACAAAGAGCCTCCCGATCACGTTCATAACTTCGTAACCGGTGGTTCCCGCAACCGGCCATAGTTGAAGATTCTCGTGCTCGCCGAGAATTTTCTCGACCACAATGTAAAATGGCCGTTGGGCGTCGTGGTGACGTTCCGTGAGACCTTCGGCCGCGCTACGCTGCAGCCGGCGCAGGTACTGAAGAGGATCGAGCAGGCCATCGACATGATCGATGCGCAACCCATTGATGACGCCGCTTGCGATCATCTTAAGGATCATTTCATGGGTCGCGACAAAAACCGTGCGATCCTCCATCCGAATCGCAGCAAGCTCGTTGATGTCGAAAAATCGTCGATAATTGATCTCGTCGGACGCGACTTTCCAGAAGCTCAGACGATAGGCCTGGTCGGCGAGCAGATTCTCCAGCCGATCGAAGCTGTGCGGCTGACCCTTCACGCCATTGATGTCCTCGATCGAGTCTTCGATGGCGGCGCGCATCTCGGGACTGTGCTCGTAGAGCTCCGAGATGCGACGCCGAATGACCGGGATCTCGCGGCGGCGCGCGCGGACCTTTGAGAAGTCCGCCTCGGTGCGTTCGGGTAGGTGCTCGACCGCATTGAGGATGCTCTCGACTTCGAGTACGTCCGGATGCGAATCGCCAAGCTTCTGAATCAGTGCGCGCAACGCAGGCTTGAGAATCCACTGCAAACTTCGCGGCGCGAGCGGAAAGGAATGCTCGAAGTAGTGCGCATTGAAGGTGCCGCTGCCATGGTCATATCCGATCTGGATTTCCCGGTTCTCCAGCACCTTTCCGTATTGCTCACCCAGCACCGGCAGCAGAATCTTGTTGGCGAGATCGTCCTTGGGCGGATTCCAATCGATGTCGAAAAATTCCGCGTAGGGAGAACTGGGGCCGTTCGCGAGGACATCATTCCACCACTGATTGGCGGGATCCCCGATCGACATATGATTGGGCACAATGTCCTGGACGATGCCCATCCCGCGCTCGTGCAGCGCCGCAACGAATTTCTGGAAATCCTGCTCGGTGCCGAGTTCGGGATTCAGCGCGCGATGGTTGACGACATCATAGCCATGCACGCTGCCGGGGCGCGCCATGGTTATCGGCGAAAGGTAGCAATCGCTGATGCCGAGGTCGTACAGGTATCCGACCAGCGCCGTCGCATCTTTAAAGGTGAATTCGCGGTGAAGCTGAAAACGATAAGTGCCGCTCGGAGTTCTGGAGCTCATGTTAGTTAGGTGCTGGATGCTCCCCAGGATTTTGAGTCGATTAGGAGGTCGCCGATACCGCAGGTTAGATGTTATCAGTGCGGCGTGCGAAGCCGAAAGACGTTCGACCGCGAGGAAGAACAGCGTCAATTCTTTCGCGCGTCGCACCAGCGAGACCATCATGAAAACCGTGGATTTCTATTTCGACTACTCCAGCACCAACAGCTATTTCGCCGCGTTCCTGCTGCCCGATATTTGCCGCAAGCACGATGCGATCGTGAACTGGCTACCGATCCATCTCGCGTCGATGTTTCGCGGGACCGGCTTCGACGTGATGGCGATGACGCCGCGCAAGGCGCGCTATCTGTGGCGCGATCATCAGCGGTATGCCGAATTTACCGGCCTCCCGTTTCGCAAGCCGAGCCGCTTTCCGATCAAGACTTCTGCGGCCCTCCGCGCAACCCTGATGATTCCCGGCCTAATCGGTGAAGATCCGGATAACTACACGGCATCGAAAATGAGCGACTTCGCACAAGCCGTGATGCGCGCCTACTGGGAACGCGATGTCGATATAAGCGATCTTGCTATGCTGGGCGCGCTCGCACGCAGCCTTGGTCTCAACGCTGATACTTTAATTGCAGCGGCCGGCTCCGAGGAGGCTCGAGCAAGACTCGCTTCCGTCACCGAGCACGCCATCGCTCGCGGCGTGTTCGGCGCGCCGATGTTCGTGGTAGACGGCGAAATGTTCTGGGGCAAGGATCGGCTGGAATTCGTAGAGCGATGCCTCGTGACTAAATAGTCTACATCCTGTATATTGCCCAACGCTTCACAGAAGGCCGCATCGGTCGCTTTTGTCGCCTCAAATTGGCCCATTTCACGGCCAAAAAACTTCTTCGTCACCCTATTGACTGATTGTAGGATAATTATAACAATTGGAAGCATGCCTAACGGCGAAAGCGCCAGTCCGGGACGAAGTAGCAGGGCATCCGCTCGTCTTGCGTGCGCGATCAAGCCCCTCCCGCGGCCGGAGCCCGGACAGGCGCGCGGATCCGCCCGCAAGCGCCATGCGCATAATTGCCTTTCATGCGGCGCCACTTATGAATGCCGCGGGCCCGAGGAAATAGGCTACTGCGCCCCGGTTTGCCAGCCTTGCTACTGGATCGAACTCGGCTCGCAGCTGCGGATCTATAAGGAAGTCGTCACTGAACTGGAGCGCAAGCGCAGCGGCATCGAACGCCAAATCGGAAAGGGATTTTGCCGCAGTTCCGCCGCGCGCCGGCGCAAGATGAGAAACGACGCCAACCTGCTCCTGGCGTTTGGAAACGTACTCACCTCACAGCATCCGGTTAGCAATTTCACCGCGTTGAACACAGAGGCCCAAGGAGGAGGCTCCCATGACGAATGACAACCTCAGCTTCGGTCAGATGATTCGTGACCGGCGGCGCCTGTTAGAACTTACCCAGGAAGAATTGGCGGCGCGCATCCGCACCTCGACGCCCTACATCGGTCATATCGAGTCCGGTAAGCGCCATCCATCCGATGAAATTCTCACTCGCATCGCGGATGTACTCGGATTCGATCGGCGCGAACTGTTTTTCGTCGCGAACCCGACCACCCGCGCGATGCTGACTCCGAAGCCGCAACCGGCCGAGGGCTCGGCATGGGATGAGTTCCGCGTGGACCAGCAACTACATCAGCTTCATCAGATCAATTCGCGCGAATTGGACATGCTGTCGCAGGTCGCGATGATGGGCGAGGTTCGTAGCTCGCGCGATTTCATCTACATTCTGAACACGATTCGGCAATCGTTGGTGACGAGCGTCTGAGGACGAAATAATTTGGAATTTCAATGCGACTTCGACATGCCAAAGCTAATTTGGTCAGTAAAAGTGCGAAGGAACAAAAATATTTTGGGCTGCCTAAAAATTGGGCACTGAAAGGGAGGGCGAACTATAGGTGGTTATAAGAGATGCTGGATCTGTCGATTAGTTGGGGTTTATCCATACCCACCCCGCCGCCGTCAAGGCTCGATCCAACTCGACAAATGGTGGGGCATATTGACAGAGGGTCGCATCTAAGTAATTCCTAAAGCCGTTCCTATTATGAGCGCACGTTCGCTATCTGTCGCCACATCTCGCAAAGAGGTTGCCCTCAGCGGCCAGCCCGATGCGTTGACGGCACGTGAAGTTGACGGCCTCGTCTCCAAGCTGCTGACTGAAGTTAAGATCCCCTTCCCGTCGCTTGGCAAGCGCGTATTGGGTCACCTCGCGGATTTGAAGAAAGTCCTCTCCACCGACTACATGGAGCAGGCCGATCTTCCAGATAAGAGTCTACTCAAGGAACTGTCCCACGTCGTTGAATCTGACATCAAGGGCGGCATGGCCTCGTGGTATCAAGCGGGCAAGAAACCGTGGGAAGCTCCTGAGTTGCTCCCGTCTATCAGCAAGTTGTTCGGCGGCCGCGAACTCGAACTCCGTGCCGAGCCGTATCTCGAAGGCGCGGGTCTCGCGCTGCGAGGTTTTTTCTGCCGCGCCAACGTCGGCGCAAAAAGCAAGTTCGTCATCTTCCTGAATACCGCTCATCATCCGGGCGCCGTGATTGCGACGTTCGGTCATGAAATCGGCCACTACATTTATGGATCGCTGGTTGGCGAGCGCGCTCCGATGGCGGCCTTCCTTGAAGGAACTTTCAGCAACCATATCCATGAGGAAGACGAACTCTTCGCCGACAGCCTGGTGGCTTTCTCCGCGTACAATCGGGACCTGATCAAAGAGATCGGCCCGATGAGAAAGGTTGCCCCTGGAAAATCCGATGAGTTGTTCGGACGCATCCGCCGCGCCTACGGCTTGGTCGGAACCCGCTACGAGCTGGACCTGACCGAGCGCAAGATGGGCAACGTATGGCGCGTGCGCTACCTCACCTCGATGGTGCACTTCTTCAAGTTGCGCTGCGCCCTGCTCGAGAAAACCGGCCTCTAGAACTCCCTTATAGCGATTCGTACGCCGCATCGATCAGCGCCGTCGCGCGCGGATCGATCAGAATGTTCGCCGCCATCTGATTCATCGTGTAGCCAAATCCTACCTTCGCATCGGGATCGGCAAATCCTAACGAACCGCCCGCGCCCGGATGCCCGAACGAATGTGGATTCGGTCCCATCGCTGCGCCCGGCTGCGACATCATGAAGCCCAACGAAAAGCGCGTTGAGATGAAGAGAACCTCGTCGGGCCCGCGAGATTGCTCGTCGTAGCAGCGCGCGATTCCCGACGGCTTGAGGACCCGCACTCCGTCCACCTCGCCACCGCGCGCGAGTGCACCGTAAAGACGCGCCAACGCACGCGCCGTGCTGTGCCCATTTGCCGCGGGGAGTTCCGCGCCGCGCCATAACCGCGAGCTCACGCCGAATTCCGGACGCATCATGGTCGGAGGATTGTTGAAGGCCTTAGCGGTCACCGACTCGGGATTTTTGGCGACCTCGGCAAAGATATTGGGCGCTCCGGGAGCAGGCGGTGGAGAATTGATCATGCTGGCGACGCGGCCGTCATGGCTTGCAGCCAGGCCGATGTGGCAATCGAGTCCCAGCGGGCGTGCCAACTCCTCGCGGAAATAGGTGCCCGGGGTTTTGCCAGTGATGCGCCGGATCACCTCGCCGACCAGAAAGCCGAAACTCAGCGCATGATAACCGTGTTTCTTGCCCGGCTCCCACCAAGGCTCCTGCGCGGCGAATGCCGAGCACATCGTGTCCCAGTTGAACAGGTCGGTCGGCTCCAGCGGTTTGCTCACCGCTGGAAGTCCCGCGCGATGGCTCAGCAGATAACGCACCGGGAGTTTCTCTTTGCCGGCCTGCGCGAACTCGGGCCAGTACCTTGCTACCGGCGCATCGAGGTCGAGTTTGCCTTCATCCACGAGACGATGCGCGCAGATGGCGGTCAGGCCCTTGGTCGTCGAATAGACGTTGACGATGGTGTCGCGGGTCCATGGCCGGGTCTTCTTTTTGTCGGCATATCCGCCCCACAGGTCTACGACCTGTTTCCCGTCGATCGTCAGCGCTACCGATGCGCCAACTTCACGGCGGGTCTCGAAGTTGTCTTCGAAAGCTTCGCGGACTTTGCGGAAATTGGGATCACAAATGCCCTCGGCACGTGTCGCCATCGATTTGCAGGTTTCCTTTCTTAAGATGATGCCGCGACGCGGCATGCGCACGACTATTAGCACGCGCGAGAGAAGATCATGAAGGCCGGCGATATCTCAGTGAACCAAAAAAGAGGCTCGGCAGATGCCGAACCTCATAAAACGCAATCAGCAGGAAGCCAGATCGCGTGCTGGATGCAGTTCCCGTTCAACGCGCTGTCGGTTTTGAGTATCTGCCGACCGGCGCGAATGTCGGCCATCTCGCCGCTTCAATTGCTCCATTCACCGGCGGCTCCGCGGTGGTCTTGCCGAGCGCGGCGTACACGGCGCAATGCCCTCGCATACCGCGATCCCAAAGCGCTGCAGCCGTCATCATCGCCCCATAGCCGAACGGTCCACGCCGATACATCCCCCATCCGAACAACAGCACGCCGCCCGCAATGGAAAGCAGGCGTTCGGTCGATCCTACGTTAACTTTTGCGGAACCGCTCAACGGATCCGCAGCAGTTCTGCCGATGTCTCGCGCCATCGCAGTAACCGTTTCGTAAGCCATAGTGATTTCCTCCCGTCACTTTTGCTTGCCGAAATTTTCACAGAAACTTCGAAATACAAATGAATACGACGTGAGCGGAGGCATAGCTCCGCCCACGTCACCGATTGCTCCATTATCGCGGGGCCGCGACCTAGTATCCGGTGCCCGCCGATCCGCCACCCGCTGCGCCCGAAGCCGCACCGCTGGTGCCATTCGTGGAATTGGTCGCGCCCATGTTCGAGGAGCCATGACTGAGGCTTCCGGTGGCGCTGGAGGCATTGCCGCCGTTGCCAGCCGTGCCCGCGCCGTAGGCCGCGCCGCTATTGTCGCCCGCGCTTCCGGTCCCTGCTCCCGAACCGCTCAACTGGCTGCCTGCGCTGCTTCCGGTGCCGCCCAGCGCTCCGCCACCGGATGCCGAACCGCTACCCATCGAGTTAGCTCCGGCACCGCCGATGCCGCCGCCGGCAGCCTGAGCGAACGCCGCGCACGGCATCGCCATCGCAACCGCAAACATTGATGCAGGCAGAAAAGTCGCAAAACGTTTCATGATCACTTCTCCTTTGGCTTTTTTGCTCTCGCGCTGTCGAGATCGATGACGACAGGCGCGGTTCGAAGAGCGTCCGCCGCTAAATGGGACGCAGAATTTCAGAAGACCTACGAGCTTTCCATTTCTGACGGGGCGTAAACGATGATAATTCGAATTCTTTTTCGATCAGCTGGTGGAAACCTGACAATCGGTGGACGAGGGGCGAATTAATGCCGTCGCAATGCCGTCCTTAAGAGATGTTTTGGTCTTCGAGGGAATCGAGTGAAATTCCTACTAACTGTTTTGGGAGCTGCCACACTAATTGCCGCAATGGTCGTGAGTCTCGCGCACGCGCAGCAAGCTCCCGGACATCTGCCGCTGACCGACGCCGAGGTCTATCCTCCCGACGGTCCGCAGGACCTCACGATGCAGGAGTATCTCGAGCAGCGTCCCTAGCTCGCCCAGCCGTTGCGGGGAAAATCCTCGCTTGATTGACGACCCGCAGTTCGTCGAAGCTCATCCAACTCTGAGAATCTATTTGATCGACCACCCTGCGGCGCGGCAGGAGTTCAAGGTAAATCCGAATCGTTTCATCCACAAAGATCTGCACAAAGATCTGAAGGATGTGGAGGACAGTCGCCAATAACACCGCCATAAAAAGTTGCGGGCTGCCCGATCGTGATATGGACACTCACCTCCCGTCGGTGGACGTATGGACCACACCCTGGCGGCAGCCCGCGTCTCTCCTCGCGAATCCCGGATCCTTCGCCGCTCGCATTGCTCGACAAACGGTCGCCATCTAGACTTCTCGCACTCACGAGGAGGCGACGATGGCGAACACCTCAGGCGAATCGCGCGTCTATCACGGCGGATGCCATTGTGGCGGGGTCCGGTATGAATTCACCAGCGCGCCGCCGACTCGGGCCGAAGTTTGCAATTGTTCGATCTGCACCAAAAAGGCATACCTGCACTGGACGATCGAGCGCGATACGTTCCGGCTCCTCACGCCAATCGATCAGCTCGCGACCTACTCATTTAATACCGGCGTCGCGCAACACCATTTTTGTCCGCGATGCGGCGTCGCATCATTCTACATCCCGCGCTCCGAACCCGACAAAATCGACGTGAACCTCAGATGCGTGGAGGGTATCGATCCATCATCATTGGAGTTCGAGTATTTCGACGGGCAGAACTGGGAAGCGAGTTTCGCCGGCGACAAGCGTTCGCGACGGGAGAAGTAAACTTGCCAATCTCATCAACCTTGGGATTCAAGCCGCGCGATTTCGAAGTCTTCTCGGTCGAGGGTTTCAGCACACGCATGGGCCTCATCTATGAATACGTGCGCCCCAAGCTGGTGAAGCTTGGCAATGAGCTGGCGCCCGAGTTATCGCGCAAGCTGCACCTGGAATTTTTCCCGCATGTCGCCAAGCATGCGCGCCGCACCGTGAATCCTCCGGCGGAAACGTGGGCGGCATTCGGGCCCTCGCCCAAGGGCTACAAGAGGTATGGATATCTGGCTCTTTGTATTTCGCGCGCCGGACTGCAGGCGCGAGCCGTAGTGAAGACGGAGGCGGACCATCGTCCTGAGGTAGGCGCGAAACTTCGCGCGAAGGCATCAGATCTGGCGTCGTCGTTTCGAGGCACGAAGATCGCTCATTATGAGAAGTGGGATTTCTCGCATCTGCCCGCAACGGCGGCTGCCGGCCCGGCATTCTTCGAATCGATCGCCGATGGCTTCGGCAAGAAAACCGGCGTTCTCGATGTCGGCTTCGGATGGAACGTGAGGGACTCGCTGCGCCTCGAGCGCGCGGAACTCCTCGATGCGTTTGGCGAACTGGAGCCGCTCTATCGGGTGCTTCGCTCGATATCATAGTCGAGAAACAGATGCCCTACACCGATTTGTACCAGGGCACGGCGTGGTACTACTCGCGCTTCCGACCGACGTATCCGGATTCGCTGGTGTCGGTGCTGCGCGATACGTTTGGTCTCGATGGGCGCGGCCGGCTGCTCGACCTCGGATGCGGTCCCGGTCCGGTCGCGATTCGCCTCGCGCATCTGTTCGAGCATGTAGTTGCGATGGATCCCGAACCCGACACGCTTGAGGAAGGCCGCGCCGCGGCTGAACGCGCGGGAGTTTCGAATATCGAGTGGATTCACGGCGGCTCCGAGGATCTCTCAGCCGCGCTTGGTTTGTTCCGTTTGGTGACGATGGGAAATTCGTTTCACTGGATGGATCGCGCACGCACGCTCGACGCGCTCTACGATCTCGTGATCGAGGGCGGAGGGATCGCGGTCGTAGGAGAGGGCGCGCCGATCCCTGCGCCGCCTCCGACGCCATGGCGTCTCGCAATCAACGATGTGGTGAGAAAATACGTTGGCGATCGGCGACTGCCGTGGGACCAGCTTCCGTATCAACCCGAAGATCTGCACCAGACCTATATCAGTCGCTCACGATTCACCGATCTGACCTACTACGCCGAGTCATTCGACATCACGTGGACGATCGACTCGATGATCGGAAATCTCTACTCGATGTCATTCTGTAGTCGGCGCCTGCTGGGCGATCGGGTCGATGCCTTCGAGCACGATTTGCGTGCTGCGCTTCTTGCGGTTGAGCCATCCGGAGTGCTGCGCGGCGAGCCGCCGGAATTTTTCGCCTACATGGCGAGGAAACGCTGATGGCCGGCACCACCGCGATACTCGGCGCCGGCGCGTGGGGAACCGCGCTCGCCGTGATCCTCGCGCGACAGGGACATCGTACCGTGCTCGGCGCGCGACGCGGCGATTTGCGCAATGAGCTGGTTCGCTCGCGCGAAAATGCGGCGTACTTGCCCGGCATCATGCTTCCGCAGCAGGTCGAGCTCGCCGATTCGTGGCCCGATGCGGTCGCCCATGCGTCGGTGATCGTGATGGCGATACCTTCGCGATATGCGCGATCCTTGATGACACAAATTGCGAGCGCGATACGACCGGAATCGATCCTCGTCAGCGCAACCAAGGGCATCGAGGAAACTTCGCTCGCGACGATGACCGCGATGCTGGCCGAGGTCGCGCCGACTGCGCGCGCGTATGCGACTCTGTCAGGGCCCGGGTTCGCCGCCGAAGTGGCGCGCGGAAAGCCCGCCGCTCTCGTCGTCGCATCCACCGATGAAGCTGCCGCACACGAGGTGCAAAATCTTTTCGCCTCGCCCGCGCTGCGTGTTTATCGGAGCGCCGACGTCCTCGGAGTCGAATTGGCCGCGGCGGCGAAAAATGTAATCGCCATCGCGGCAGGAATCAGTGACGGCCTCGACCTCGGTTCGAGTGCGCGCGCGGCGGTCATCACGCGCGGTCTTGCGGAGATCGCTCGGCTGGTCGAGGCTGCGGGAGGCAAGCGCGAAACCGTGATGGGCCTCGCGGGGCTGGGCGACCTGGTGCTGACTTGCACTGGGGATCTATCGCGGAATCGAAGCCTCGGTATGAAGATCGGGCGCGAGGGCGGCTTCAAACTTCCCGCGATTCATGAAGAGGGGCGTCCCGTAGCTGAGGGCATCGTCAACGCGCGCTCGGTCAAGCAACTCTCGCAACGTCACGGAATCGAAATGCCCATCGTCGATGCGGTCTATCGGGCCCTCTATGAAGCGGAGCCGCCAAAAGCTATGGTCGATGAATTGCTCAGCCGCGCGCTGAAGTCGGAATTCTAATCGCGCGCGGCATTCAGGAAAGAAATATCGATGCCAACGAAGGGAACTTGCAAAGCTAAGGATTGTGAACGCGAAGTAATCGGGAAGGGATACTGCCGCAAGCATTACCGCCTGTGGAAGGCCGGCGAGATGCCGCATCCTCGTTACAAGATCTGCACGTTCGAGAAATGCCGCAAGCCGCGCGGCCCGAAAGGCAGCTTGTGCGACGAGCATTGGGCTGCCGCACATGGCAAAGCGGCTGAAGCTCTCGCCGCCGCTCCGGCCGCCGAGGCACCCGCCTCCTAGGCGAATAATCGAACATCGAGTAGCGTCGCGATGGCCAATCTGATCGTCGCTGGAGCCGCGGGAAGGATGGGCAAAATGCTCATCCAGCTCATCACTGGCGACTCGACGCACAAGCTCGTTGGCGCGCTCGAGGCCAAAGGCATACCGGTGGTCGGCAGCGATGCGGGCAGTCCCGCGGGCGTCGGCGCGCTCGGCCTCATCATAACCGACGACTACGCTTCGATCGCGCGACCCGATACCGTCACCCTCGATTTCACCAGCGCCGCCGCATCGATGGAGCATCTCGAAATCGCCGCGAACGCTGGCGCCGCGATCGTCATCGGCTCGACCGGCTTCACCCCCGAGATGGAAAAGCGCGCGAAGGAACTCGCCCTCAAGACGCGCACCGTCATCGCGCCCAACATGAGTGTCGGCGTCAATGTGCTGACGAAGATCGTCGGCGAGGTCGCAGCTATTCTGAAAGATTTCGACGCCGAGGTGATCGAGATTCATCATCGCACCAAGGTCGACGCGCCGAGCGGTACCGCTTTGGGGCTCGGGCGCGCGATTGCCGCGGCGCGCGGCCAGAATCTTGCCGATGAGGCGATCTTTGGACGCGAAGGCATCACCGGCGTGCGCCCGCATGGTCAAATCGCCGTGCTCGCGATGCGCGCGGGCGACGCGGTCGGTGACCATACGGTGATTTTCGGCGGCACCGGCGAGCGCCTGGAGCTGACGCATCGTGCGCAGAGCCGCGAATCACTCGCGCGCGGTGCGATGCGCGCGGCAGCATGGCTGGTCGACAAAAAGCCGGGTCTCTATTCGATGCGCGACGTACTCGGTCTCTGAGCTAGCGCCGCGGCGTCGGCGTGCTGGCTTCGTCGCCTTCGCTCTCCAACGCGGCCCATCGTTCCTGCAACCTGACCCACAGCCCGCGATGGACGCGCATCTCGAACACCACCATCCCGATCAGCGCCAAGCCGTTGGCCGCGATGATCTTCCACCATCCGAGCTGCTCGAGCAGCGACGAATCTACCAGCGTCACCCAACCGAAGAAGAACACCTCGAAAATCGCGAACACCACCAGCACGCCGAGCGCGACCAACGGCTCGCGATCGGTCGCAGCCATCAGAATCGCGAGCGCAACCCCGAACCCGATGAACCCCAGGAAGTGCATGACGGTGTAGGCGATGATGAGCGCCACCATCGTGTCGGGTGGGGCCGACATCGAATTGTTGAAGATGGCCTCGCCCAGCAGCAGCGGCGTCTTGAACGCCTCGCCCATCGCGAGGTCGTAGGCCAGGAACCATGACGCGACAATCACCGCGCCGATTAATCCGGCCGTAAGGCCCTCCTGAAAAATCGGAATCCACGGGCCGAGCAAATTGCGCGCAAGCGCCGGATGTCGCGCGAGGAAGTAGTACAGCATCACCGCGGTCGCTGACAGATTCGCGACCACGATTCCCCACCACGTCACTTCCTGCATCACCGCCGGCCCGAGGAACATGACGACGCCGATGAAAAAAACGTCGAACGCGCCGAGGAATACCAACAACGAAACGAACAGCGTCGGTTCATTTTCGGCCGCCTCGAGCAGGTTGGCGCCGACGATTCCGGCGATGATGAACGCGCCGAAGTGGAGCACCGAATATTCCAGCATGAGCTGGATCGCGCTGACGCCGTCCGGATGAGATCCGTGGAGAATCGCCGCAGCGAGCAGCACCGGCGTTTCGAAGATGTGTCCGCGCGCGGCATCGAAGATGAGGAACCACAGCGCGACAACGCCCGCGCCCAGCAGTCCAGCGATCGCTCCGTCGACTATGATTCGGGACCGGGAATGCTTCATCGTGACGTGACTCCGCATCAAAACTATGCTCCCACTATAATCCGCACGTCACCGCACGGCCAAGTGTTTGGCGCGTTTCAACAGAGCTAGACTCTACCCACGGACCAGCGGCATCAAGATGGAATCTCTACGGCAATTTCTGACCGATGATCATCGGCGCCTCGACACGCTACTGGCGCGCTGCGGCGAATGCCGCAGGTCAGAAGAACGCGCCGCATATGACGAGTTCCGGCGCGGCCTCCTTAAACACATCGGTATCGAGGAGAAGATACTGCTGACCGCGGCGGCACGGCTTCGCGGTGCGCCACTGGATCAGGCGACGCGCCTGCGTCTCGATCATGGCGCGATCGTGTCGTTGCTGATGCCGATCCCGACACCCTCGATCATTCGCTCAATTCGGACCGTGCTCGCCGCGCACAATCCCATCGAGGAAGGCGCGGGAGGTGTCTACGACATTTGCGAAAAGCTGGCCGCCTCGGAGCGCGATGATCTGCTCCGGAAGATTCGTGAAGCACCCGAGGTGCCGACCAATCCGAATGCGACGACGCCGCGAATCATCGAAGCTGCGAGACGCGCTCTCCTTCGAGCTGGATACGATCCGGCTCTGCTGGACGAATAGCATCAACGTCTTGGACGGCGGAGGATCATCGCATGGCAACCACCGAGCATCGAGTGATGAATCAACCGAAGATGATCTTCGATATTCCAAACGAACTGCGCGAGATGAAGGCTGGCGAGCAATGGAAGACTAGCCATCGGGGCGCGAAAACGCTGCTCAAGAATGACGCGATGCGCATCGCGCTGGTCGCACTCTCCAAAGGGATGCGCGTCGACGAGCATAAGGCTGAAGGCGCGATTACTGTCTCTGTCGCCGAGGGGTCGGTGCGCTTCACGGCGAATGGCGAAGATACGGTCCTCGCGGCGGGTGCGTTACTCACGCTCGCGGGCGGAATCCCGCACGCGGTCGAGGCGCTCGAAGAGAGCGCGTTCGTGGTCACCATCGCCCAGCCCCACTGAAGGCGCGGAGCGGCACCTCGATTCGAGTACAAAAGTCCTGGCGCGGTCGGATAGTCTGTGCGGTCAATGACCGCGGAAACGAAAAGGGAGGGAGCGCTTCGAATCGGTCGGCTGCCGATTCATTTTTTCACCAGCGCGGTGATTTGGTTTGCGGGCGGAGTTGCGGCAGCACCGTTCCTCGTCGGCCAAATTGTCGACTTTTTCTACCAGCCGCCGATTCTCGCGCTGGTGCATACTTTTACTCTCGGATGGATCACGGCGTCGATCATGGGCGTGATGTATCGCTACGTACCGGCTCTGACGCGCCATCCGATCGCGTATCCGCGCCTGGCGAAATGGCAGCTCGCGCTGTTCATCATCGGCACCATCGGCATCGTCTCGCATTTCGTCAACGGGATTTGGGTCGGCACCTGGTTCTCGGCGGGCATCCTGATCGTGAGCATCGCGATGTTCGCGGCCAACATGCTGCCATGCCTCTATTCGCGGCTTGGACGCGGCGTCGCCGAGACCGGAATGTTTCTTTCGACTTGCTTCCTGTTCGTCGCGGCATCGATCGCATTCTTTCTGTCGCTCGATAAGACCTACAACTTTCTCGGCGGCGACGTGCTGACCAACCTCGCGAGCCACGTGCATTTCGCCGCGATTGGATGGGTGACGCTGACCATCTGCGCGGTGTCATATCGCATGCTGCCGGCGTTCCTGCTGCCGAAGATCCAATTGCCGAAAAGCGCGATGTGGCAACTATGGGCGCTCGCGATCGCCGCGAGCGCGCTCGGCATAACGCTGCTACTCGGAATACCGGGCGCGGTTTTCTGGAGCTTCGCGATCGCGGCCGCGTTGCTCGCCTACATGATCACGATTGGCCGGCTGACGCGGTCACGGCGCATGCCGATCGATTTTACTGCGCGGCATGCGCTGGCGGGGATCATCTGGTTGGTGCTCGCGATCGTTTGCGGCCTGATCCTCGCTGTCATCGGTCCGCAAGGTGTCGTGGGAAGCCGCATCGCGTCGGCATACGGAGCAGCCGGTCTGCTCGGATGGATTTCAAACTTCATCATCGGAATGTCGTATCAGCTGTTTCCCGGCTTCGTGGTGCGAGCTCGATCGATGGCACGATGGCCGGCAGTTCCCGTCGCGCGGTTCTCGATCAAACGGCCGCGAGGGCTGGTGTTCGTCGCCTACAACCTCGGCGTCGCGATACTGATTGTAGGATTCATGCTTTCGTCGGTAGCGATCGCACGAATCGGCGCTTTGGGCATCGCGGCCGGAGGTCTGGTGTACGCTGCGGTCACGCTTTGGACGTTGAGTTTCGCGTACCGGGCGATGCCGATGACAAGCTAGGCGCGGGCGCGGCCCGGAACGACGCGCAAGCGCGGACGCGGCGGATCCTCGACGTGCGGCAGGTCGCTGTCATCTTCCTCGCGCGACCATTGATAGAAGATCGCGGTGAACACGCACATCAGGTAGGTGCCCTGCCCTATCCACATCAGCAGGCCGCCTAGTATCTGATCGTCCATCGCGCGCAGTCCCCACGGATGTGGTCCTTCGAGGTACCACGGATATACGACTGAGTATGCGAGTGTGATTGGCGCGGCGACCGCCGTCATCGGGATCATCAGCAAAAATATATAAAAGATTTGCAGCGGGTATGAGAGCCGCGGCAGTTCCGGCAGCGGACTGAGTATCGGCCACCACATGATGACTCCGCTGACCATGAACGCGAGATGGATAGCGATGTGAACGTTCTCGTCGCGGCACATCAAGTTGAAGACCGGCGGATTGTGCGCGATCACGAACACCGCGGTGAAGGTGAGAAACGCGATCAGCGGATTGGTAAAGAATTCAGCGAACAGACGTACCCATCTGCTGAGCACCCACGGCCGCAGCATCGAGGCGGGCACTGCAAGCAGCATCAGCGGCGGAATCACGAAGGTCTGATTGAAGTGCTGCAGCATATGCATCGTGAAGCAGCGCTGCTCGGCCCATTCATCCACCGGACCCAAAGTGAAGACCGTCACCGCGACCGTGACGACGAACCAGAACCAATGCCGGGGGGTAACGCGATGATTGCCGAGGGTCGCGGCGCCGATGTACATCGCGACCAATAGCGCGATGCCGATAGCCACACTCGAATGTATTTCAGTTACCCAGTTCACAATCAGAAATAGTGAATACCGAATGCCGGCCCCACCGTATGGTGAGAGAGAAATAGGAATAATCCCATCAGCGCGAGGAAAACTCCTACTGCAATAGTCAGTGGGAACGCGAACATAGTATTGAGTACCCACTTCTCGTAACGCAGATGCATAAAGAACATCGCGATTAGTGCAAATTTCGCAATAGCCAGTATCACCAGTATCGGCACCATCACCGGCCGCAGCGCGTGAATGTATGCGACGGTGATTTCCATCGCGGTGAGGACGATCAGGAATCCGCCCACGATGAGATAGACGGTGCTGCTGATGTGGTGCGGCTCTTTTTCGATGTAGGTGTCGTCGCTCATGCGCCCTTAACTTGCTGCATCAGATAGACCAGCGTGAAAATGATGACCCATACGATATCTACGAAATGCCAATAGAGGCCCGCGAGCTCGACCGATAGCGCGCGCGATTTATCCAGCTTGCCGGTGAACGACGCGACGACCAGAACCCAGATCCACAAAATTCCGATGGCGACGTGCGTCCCATGCGTGCCGACCAGCGTGTAGAAGCATTGCGAGAACAGGTTGGTCTGAAACGCCATCCCCTTCATCCAGAAGCCGTAGAACTCGTGGACTTCGACGCCGAGGAAAATCATTCCGAAGAGTGCGCATCCGATTAGCCAGATGCGATTCCATACTTTATCGTCGCGCTGGATCGCGTTGAGCGCGAGCACCATCAGCACGCTCGACATCAGCAGGATGAAGGTGCTGAACGAGGTCAGCGGGATTTCGAGAATCTCGGCGCCCGGCGGCGCGGGGTTGCGCGCCTTGTACACCACGTACGTCGAAATCAACGTCGCGAAAAAGAGGCACTCCGATCCGATGAACGACCAGAGACCCACCTTGCGTACGTCTGCGCCGACCGAGCGCGACGCCTCTTCGGTCTCATGCGTTTCTTGTCCGAAGGTCGGATATTCGAATGCCATCCCGACCACGCCGAGGAACATCGCGAGCGCTCCAAGCGCGACCAGCCGGTACCACAGCACGATCCATCCGAGGCCCATCACAAAAAGTCCAGCCGCGATCACAAGCGGAAAGAATGACGGCGCGGGCATGTGGATTGGCTCGGTCAGCGGAGCCTCGGGAAGCGGCTTTGGAATCTGACCCGCCGCATACATCGCGACGCCGCGCGATCCCGCGCGTCCATATTTGGTGATCCAAAAAGCGTCGCGTCCGCGCACATTGGGAATGTTGCCGAAATTGTACGGCGGTGGCGGCGAGGTGGTCGCCCATTCCAACCCGCGTCCGTCCCACGGATCGGCTGGCGCGCGTTCGCCGAAGAAGAGACTCTTGATGACGTTGATGTAGAAAATCAGGAAGCCGAGCCCGAGAATGAAAGCGCACACCGTCTCGAACTGATTGAGAAACGTCCATCCCATGTCGGGCGCGTAGGTGTAGATGCGCCGCGGCATCCCCCACTGCCCGAGGATGTGCATCGGAAAGAAGGTGCCGTTGAAACCGATCACGGTGAGCCAGAAATGCAGCTTGCCGAATCGCTCATCCATCATGCGGCCGGTCATTTTCGGCCACCAGTAGTAAAATGCGCCAAGGATCGCGAAGGCGACGCCGCCGAACAGCACGTAGTGGAAATGCGCGACGACGACGTAGGAATCGGTCTGCTGCAAATCGACCGGAGGACTCGCGTGCATGATCCCCGAGAGCCCGCCGATGGTGAACTCGAGGATGAACGCCAGCGCGAAGTACATCGCGGTGGTCATGCGCAACGAGCCGCCCCACACGGTCGCGATCCATGAGAAAATTTTGATGCCGGTGGGAATTGCAATCAGCATCGAGGTGATCGCGAACGCGCTATCCGCCACCGGTCCCATCCCGGTCGCGAACATGTGATGGCCCCAGACGCCATATGACAAAAACGCGATCAGGATGATCGAGTAGACCATCATCGGATAACCGAAGAGGGGCTTGCGCGCGAAGGTCGGCAACATTTCGGAAATTATTCCGAACGCGGGCAGCGCCATGATGTAGACCTCGGGATGCCCGAAGAGCCAGAAGAGGTGCTGCCATAGAATCGGCGTCGCGCCGTCCATTGCCTGGTAGAAGTGCGCGCCGAAAAACCGATCGAGGAAGAGAAAAATCAGCCCGACGGTGAGCGCCGGAAACGCGAGGAGGACGAGGACCACCGTCACCAGCATCGACCACACGAACAGCGGCATCCGCATGTAGGTCATGCCGGGCGCGCGCATCGATACGATCGTCGCGAGGAAATTGACCGCGGTCATGACGGTCGCAACGCCTGCGATGATGAGCCCGATGTCCCAAAAATCGATGTGCAGGCCGGGCGTGTACATGCGTTCGGTCAGATTCGCATAGCCGAACCAACCGGCATTGGGTAAGCCGCCATTGCGCCAGAAAAATCCCAGGTGCAGAAAAATTCCGCTGAAGAGAAAAATCCAGAAGCTCAACGCATTGAGGCGCGGGAACGCGACGTCGCGGGCGCCGATCATCAACGGAATCAGAAAATTCGCGAAGAATCCGAGCAACAGCGGCATCACGACCAGAAAGATCATCGTGGTGCCATGCATCGTGAACAGCTCGTTGAACAGCTCCGCCGAAATGAAATGATTGTTGGGATAGAACAGTTGCGTGCGGATCAGCAGCGCCTCGATGCCGCCGAGCGCCATGAAGAACAACGACGACATCGCATACAGCATCGCGACTTTTTTGTGATCGACGGTGTTGAGCCAGCTGATGAGGCCGCCTTCGAGGTAGCTCGGCTCTACAATCGGTAATATTTGCGGTTGGGCAGCCATGAGAGATTTTTCCTCTACTTAAGGCTCTCCAGATATGCGACCAGGTCGTTGAGGTCGGCGCCGCGCAAGCCAAAGTCCGGCATCCGCGCACCCGGTTTCATCTCATCCGGATGCTCGATCCATTGCGTGAGTTCCTTCGGATCGTTAGCCAGCACTCCCGATGCGATCGTCTTGCGGCTCGCGAGATGCGTCAGGTCGGGGCCGACATAACCCTTCGAAACTCCATTGATGGTGTGACAAGTCGTACACGGGCTATTGGCGAACACACGCGCGCCGCGGCTTGCGGGCGTTTCCTCGGGAGGATTGGCGCCCGGCTCGGCCTGCGACTTTTCCCACATCGCGAAGTCGTCAGGCTTGTCGACGAAAATCCGAAATCGCATGTTGGCGTGCGAGACCCCGCAAAATTCCGCGCATTGGCCGTAGTACTCCCCGGGAATCGTCGAGATGAGATTGATTTGATTGACCTGCCCCGGAACCACGTCGCGTTTTCCGCCGAGGCGCGGCACCCAGAAGCTGTGTATGACGTCGTCGGATACGAGGCTAAGGCGAATCGGGCGCTCGGCCGGGATGTGCAGCTCGTTCGCAGTCATCACGCTCGAGCCGTCATCGTAGTGAAACTCCCACCACCATTGATGCGCGACGACGGTGATCGGAAGTTCATTGGCGATGGGAGCGCGTGGCTGCGTTCGGAAAATCAGGCGCACGGTCGGAATCGAAATGAAAAGAAGAATCAGCGCCGGCCCCAAGGTCCACGCGATCTCGAGTTTCAAATCCGAGCTGACCGCGGTCGGCGGACCGGCTTCTCCCACGCGGGTCGAGAAAACGAACACCGCGAGGATGAAGGCTACGATCACGATGACGAGGATCAGAAGATCCCACGCCGTGATCTCCATGAACATGCCGTAGCACCAGTTCGCGAGATCCGAGCGCGGCGCCATCGTGCTCATCGGATGAACGGGATCGTCACCGCCGCATCCGGCAATCATCGTCGCGAACAGAATCGCCACACCGAGTAGGAGCTTCGTCTTGAGGTCGCGCATCTTCACTTTTCCGCGGCCTCCAACACCTGGGGCGCCATGGCGGCCGCAATCGTCAGCTTCATTCCGGGAATCGCGCAAAGCCCGAAGATGCCGAGAAATCCCAGCGTCACCGCCAGCTCGATCCAGTCAAACGGCACGTAATGTGGCGTGATCGAGGGCACCACCAGCACATAGCGTTCGAGCCACATTCCGACGAGGCCGAGAAATGCGACGGTGCCGAGGATCGCCGGCGTCTTTTTCGGCTTCACACCCATCAGCACAACGAACGGGACCACCCACACCAGCAGCGGCACCGTCCAGGTCGGGATCATCCACGGTGTGTAGATGGTGTAGCCGGCAGGGCCGCCGATGAGCGCGCCACGCACCACCAGGAAAAAAGTCTCGGCGGGAATGTCGCCATACCAAATCACGATGTATTGCGCGAACAGTGTGTAGGCCCAGAACACCGAAAACGCGAAGGTGAGTTTGCCCAGGTCGTGCATGATGGTGTCGCGTGTGAACAGGTTTCCCGCTCCGAGGCGGCCACGCAGCACAACCGCGGTGAGAGCCATCGCGACGATACCGCTCCAGAACGCCCCGGCGAAGAAGAACGCACCGAAGAGCGTGCTCTTCCACTGCGGCGCCAGCGACATGATCAGGTCGAACGCGACGAGCGACATCACCGCGGCATACGTGATCGCGAGCGCCGGGGCGATGCGGCGAATCGCAGTCGGCGGCATCTCGATGTTGTCATTGGAGAGCGCCCACTGGCGCACATCGACGCGGCGCGAGATGCGGACGAACCATAGATCGAGCGCCGTCATTGCGAGCAGAGCGAAACCCTCGCGCGCGAAGAAAAATGGCGTGTTGAGCCAGGTGGGATTTTTCGCGACCGGCTTGGTCACCCACGGCCATAGCTCGGCGCGGCCGAAGAACAGAATCCAGAACAACACGAATGCGACCGGAATAAAAAAGTAGAATGACTCGGCGAGGCGATACGCGCCGGGCCCGCCCCATCGCGCCTGCGTGAGATAGAAGGAGGCGGAGATGACCACGCCGCCTTGCGCAATGCTGAAGAAGAAAAGAAAATTCACCAGAAACGCCTGCCAGGCGTGGGGTTCGGTCTCCGTCATAACGCCGGCGATAAATCCTGCGACGCCGACGAGCGTGAGAATCACGCACACTGCCACCAGCGCAATCGGCGCGCGAAGCCCCTCGCCGCCGGGAATCATCTCGGGAGCTTTCGGCGGCACTGGCGTTTGAGAATGAGCACTCATCGCAATTCTTCCGTGACCGACTTCAATGCGCCTCCAAAGTTCTCGCGCGTGGATCCTCGTGCGCGATTTCCTCGGCGCCCGCCTCACGCATCAATGCTTCAATCTTCGCGCTGTCAGCTTCTTCGCATGCCACCGCGATACCGAATCGGTCCGCGCCGAATCTTTCCGAATAGCCAGGGATCGGATCGAGTTGCGGCAAATGCGCGAATAGGAAAAAACTCGCGGCCGCCGACAGTCCTCCGAACAGGATCATCAATTCGAACATGATGATGATGAACGGAGGCCACGACACCACCGGCTTGCCGCCGACGACGAGGTTCCATTCCCACGACGTGCCTACTGTAACCGCTATGCCGGTTAGTACGCCTGCAATGCCTCCGATCAACACGAACGCGCGTACCGGGCTGAGGCCGCGCCCGATCGCGTGCAGCAGATGCTCGCTGGGAATCGGCGAGAACACGCGGAACGCGATGCCGTTGCGCTTGAGCGCGTCGACCGCATGCACGCATTCCTCTTCCTCGGCGAAAGTGCCGACCAATTCGATTTCGGCGCTCATCTAATTCCCGGGTAGTAGTCGTCACGGAGAGATTGGCGCAGCCATCGAATCCCTTCCTTAAGTTCGGTCATCGAAATGATCGGCAGGTAGCGCGTGAACAGCGAGAACAGCATCAGGAACCACGCGAAGCTGCCGACGGTGATCATGATTTCGGTGATCGACGGCCGATAGAAACCCCATTGCGACGGGATGAAGTTGGTCGTCAGCGATCCGGCGAAAATCACGAAGCGCTCCAGCCACATGCCGATGTTGACGAAAATCGTGATGATGAAAAGCGGGATCGTGCTGCGGCGAATGCGCGGCGAGAACAGCGCGAGGGGCAGCACGCAGTTGCCCCACACCATCAGCCAGAACAGCGGGCCGTAGGGCCCGAAGTAGCGCATCTGGAAAGTCACGACCTCATATTGATCCTGGCCATACCACGTCATGAAAGTTTCGGTGATGTACGAGTAGCTGACGACCAGCGAGGTCAGCAGGATGACCTTCGCGAGATTGTCGAGATGCCAAGGGGTAATGAATTCCTTCAAGTTGAGCAGGCGACGCATCGGGATGAGTAGCGTCAACACCATCGCGACGCCGGATAGAATCGCGCCCGCGACGAAGTACGGCGCGAAGATCGTGCTATGCCATCCCGGTAGCTGCGCCATCGCGAAGTCCCACGACACCACGCTGTGCACCGAGATGACCAGCGGCGTCGCGAGGCCGGCAAGCAGCAGATACATCATCTGGAAGTGACGCCATTGCTCGTCAGTGCCGCGCCATCCGAAAGACAAAATCGAGTAGAAGATTTTACGCCAGCCCTTTGCCACGTCGCGTGCGTTGGCGACATCGGGAATCAACCCCATCACCAGGAAGGTCGCGCTGATGGTTAGGTAGGTCGAGACCGCGAAGGCGTCCCACACCAGCGGCGAGCGGAAATTCGGCTGCAGGTAGCGTTCGTTCGGGTATGGCAACAACCAGTAGGCATTCCATACACGCCCGAGATGAATGAGCGGAAATAGTCCGGCGGTGGCGACGGCGAACAGCGTCATCGTTTCGGCAGCGCGATAGACTGCGGTGCGCCAACGGGTGCGGAAGAGGTAGAGAATCGCGGAGATCAGCGTGCCCGAGTGCGCGATTCCGACCCAGAAAACGAAGTTCGTGATGTACACCGCCCACATCGTCGGCTGGCGAAGGCCGGTGACTCCGAGGCCCTCATAAATCTGGCGAGTCCACAGGGCGGCCGCGATCGCCACCAGCGTCGCGCAGAATCCAATCCACGCCCAGAAGAGCAGGCCGGGCGGCGCCATGATGCGATGCACGCCGCGATCGATATCGGCATAGGTCGGATTCGTGTTGATGGGCTCGATGGCGGCAGCCACTTAAGCTTTCTCCCGTTCGTGGTAGACGTTGCGCAAATACATGATTGCGGGTTGCGTGTTGAGATCTTCGAGCGAGCGGTATCCGCGATTCTTGTTGGCCTCGCGGCGCTTCATCATCTCGCTCGCGGGGTCCTTCATGTCGCCGAACGAGATCGCTTTGGTCGGGCACGCCTGCGCGCATGCGGTTACGATCTCGCCGTCGCGCACCCCGCGTTTCTCGATCTTCGCGTTAATCTCGGTGGCGACGATGCGCTGTATACAAAATGTACACTTCTCCATCACTCCCATTCCGCGCGCAGTCACGTCGGGATTGAGCTGGAGGTGGAACGGCTCGGGCCAGTCGGGTTCGAAGTAGTTGAAGCGGCGCACCTTATAAGGACAGTTGTTTTCGCAATAGCGGGTGCCGACGCATCGATTGTAAATCTGCCCGTTGAGGCCCTCGTCGGTATGTACCGCCGCGAACACCGGGCAGACCGGCTCGCATGGCGCATGATCGCACTGCTGGCACAGCATCGGCATGAGATAGAGTTGCGGCTGCGGCTCGCTGCGCGTCGGCTCCGGGAAATAGCGATCCATCCGAATCCACGACATGATGCGACCAACCTCGACCTGCTCTTTTCCGACGATCGGAACATTGTTTTCGGCGTAACACGCGGCAACGCACGCGCTGCATCCTGTACATGCGTTGAGATCGATCGTCATGCCCCACATGTGTTTCCGATTGGGCGCGTAAGATGCGTACATTTCATACGGAACGTCGGGCAGCTCCTCTTCGATGTACTTGGGCGCGATGTTGTTGGCGAGCTGCTCGATGCTCACCGCCTCGGCAAAGCTACGCCCGAGCATGTAGTTTAACCCGGCGGGCGTGACGTTCTTTTGCGATTCGCCGGTCGCGCGCGCCATGACTTCGAGATGCAAATGACGCGGAGGCAGCGCCGCGAAAGCATTGGCGCCGCGATTTTTCGCGTAGCGCCCGTATGCGATGTGGCCTTGCCCGAGCGGCACCGCGATGGTGCCTCGTGCGACGCGCTCGCTCACCAATACCGGCGCCTTAATCGCGCCTTCCGAGGTGCGCAGCTCGACAACCTGCTTCGCGGCAACGCCGATCTCCTTTGCGGTGTCGGGATGAATCTCGGCCCAGCTATCCCACACGAGCTGCGTGACCGGCTCGGGAATTTCCTGGAGCCATGGCTTATCGGCGCCGCGTCCATCGAAGAGAAACGGATGCGGATACGCGTAGAGCGCGAGTTTTGGGGTGTCGCGCGGGCTGGGGCCGTTCTTCAGCGCATCAGTCTTGATGGCGACCTTAGCCGCGTTCGGCTCCGAGAAAACTCCGCCTTCGGTCAGCGACTTGATCCAGAATGGATTCGAATCGGTCGCACCGCCAATCTTCGCCCATTCGGTTTTGATCGCCTCGGCGGAATCTTTCCAAGGAAACGGCGCGCCGCCGCTCTGATTCGCGAGCGCGATGAGAACGTCGCCGAGCGGCTTGCTCGCAAAAACCGGTTGCATGACCGGCTGTCCGAGACCATGCACACCGGCGCGCGGAAAAGTGTCTCGCCACGATTCCAGTGGATGATGAATCGGCAGCAGCAGATGCGCCATCTCTGCGCTCTCATCGGGCACCGTACCCATCCATGCGACGAAGGGAACTTTTTTGAAAGCCTCGATGGTGCGCAGCGCCGGCGGCATCGAATAGAGCGGATTGCCGCCCGCCATCACCAGCACATCGACGCGGGACGATGCGAAATCGAGGTTGGCGACCCCGTTGTGTTCGCCCGACGAAGTCCCGACGATGCCGATGCGGATAGCTTCGATCGCGGCGGCGATGTCGTCGCTATTCGCCACCGTTCCGGGCGGCTCGCCTTCGTGAAATTGCATCGTGCGGCCGAGGTTGCCGGTCGCCGTGTTGAGGATGTATGCGGCAGCGTGCAAGGTGGGATCATCGCCACCTGCGAGCGCAACCGCGCCATCCGCCTTGCCGAAGCGCTCGGCGATTTTGCTGATGCGGTCGGCCGAAACGCCAGTCCTCTGACTCACCGATGCGGGATCGAACGACGCCGCGAAATTTTTCAGCGCCGCAACATCGACGCCGCTGTTAGGTCCAACCCATCCTTGCGCGAGGATCACATGGAGGATCGCCAGCGCGAGAGTTGCTTCGGCGCCGGCCGGCGTGGCGATCCATTCGTCGCACTTCGCCGCGGTCATGTTAAAGCGCGGGCCTACATAGATGGCACGGCCGATCGAGAGCGCGCCGTTGCGATTTTTCGGCGCACGAAAATCGGCATACTGCCGCGCGAGTTCGATCGGCGAGCGCCAGGTCTCAAGGAAATCCGCGTTGAAAGAAAGCAGGACCTCGGCGCGGTCGATTCGATACGACGGAAGATCTCTCAGTCCGAACACCAACTGCGACGCCTCGCGCGCGGGCTCTTCGCTCAAAGCCTCGTAGTAGGTCGCACGATTCGATTTGTAGGCGCCGAGGAACGCCGCAGTGATTTTCTGCAACGTCGGCCCTTGCGGCGACGCGATCATCGCGACCCGATCGTTGCCCTTGCCGGCCGCTTCCTTCAGATGATCGGCGAGCCGCTTGAGCGCATCATCCCATGAAATCTTGCTGAGCGTGCCGTCCGCGCCACGCACCATCGGCGAGCGCAACCTGTCTGGATTATAGAGTCCCTGCAGACCGGCCTGGCCACGCGCGCAGATGGCGCCCTGGTTGATGGGATGCGCGGGGTTGCCTTCCAACTTGATGACGCGGCCCTCGCGCACCTTCGCGATGATGCCGCATCCTGCTGAGCATTCGTCGCAAGTGGTGGCATAGAAAGTCGGGACGCCCGGAATGACGTTCTCATCGGGCACGACGTAGGGGATCAACTTGCGCGCCGCCGGTTGGCATCCAGGGATAGCCGCCGCGGCGCTCGCGGTCGCGGCGAGTTTGAGGAAAGAACGTCTACTGAAACCGTCGGCCATGATGTCCTTTCAGTGATGACAGACCGCGCAGTCGAGGGTCGCTTTGCGTTTGGTATGACACTCGACGCAAAAGCCCATGTTGATTTCATGCACCGGCACGATGCGATCCATTTTTTGAACGTCGCCGTGACACTCCTGACATTGCACACCCGCGTTGATGTGCGGCTTATGCGTGAAGCGCACGAAATCCGGCAGCGTGTAGACGCGATTCCATTGAATCTCGAAGGGCGGCTGCGTGTTGTCAGTCCACGGGCGCGTAACAGGCGCGATACCGCCGACCAGCGATGCGCCATGGCACCCGACGCATCGAGCTACCGGGGGAGCGCCGGCGCTCTGCGAACGTCGCGCGTACTCGTGGCAGTATTGGCAGGGAATCTGGTTGACGCCGGCGTGGACGCGATGACTAAACGGGATCGGTTGTTCGACGTCGGCGCGCGGAGCCCATGGGCGCTGCGAAAAAGCCAGCGTGCCGAGTCCGAAGACCAGCAGGAGGATAGCTAGAGGCAGCAAGGTCCGGTTCATGTTCTAGCTAAGGAACCCAGGCAATCCGGTTACGGTTCCAGTTATGGCCAGCAGTCGCCCGCTCGGCAGAAGTCGAGGCGTGCGGCACTTTTTCGCATCGTTCAGCCGGCGCGCGTCGGAAAGAACTTAATCAGCAGTAGTCTTTCCGGGGGCGCACCGCTATAAAATCGTGATGTTAAATTATCTAACATTGCGATCATGCATAATCAAGCAACATTAATGCAAAAAAGGTCTCGGTGCAGGGCACGCATGTTGGCTACGACATCGCAAGACAAGCATTTCGCCCTCGCACAGAAGGACTTCATGAGGTTCTTCCTGGCCCGGTTCAGTCGCCTTTCTGAACGAGCGTTCCAATATCGACGCCTCGCTTTCGCCATCGTGGCTGCCGGTTCCGGGTTCTACCGGTTGAAGATGTGGACAGATCGACCATCGGAAGGTGAAATTTTGGCGCAAAATCGTCCCCATTGTTTCGAAGCCCCTGCGAAGTATGTTAGTTCTATTTTGCAACTATCATTTCACGGAGAACCTGTTACCCGGTGCAAATCAAGACCGCCTCGAGACTCGGCCTCTTACCTCCGTACCTCTTTGCAGAACTCGACCGTCTAAAAAAAGAAGTCCAGGCCAAAGGCGTCGACGTAATCAGTCTCGGAATTGGCGATCCTGACCTCCCGACTCCCAATCACATCGTCTCGAGTATCAAGCGCGCCGCCGATGAGCCGAAGAATCATCGCTACCCCGACTACGAGGGCTTACTCGAATATCGGCAGGCCGCATCCTCATGGTACAAGCGGCGTTTCGGCGTCGAGTTCGATCCGCGCACCGAAGTTTGCGCGCTGATTGGCTCGAAGGAAGGCATCGCGAATTTCTCCACCGCGGTGGTCGATCCCGGCGATATCGTGCTCATCCCCGATCCCGGCTATCCGGTCTATTACTCGGGCTGCGTTTTCAATGGCGGGGAGCCATATTTCCTCACGCTGCGTAAGGAAAATGGATTCAAGCCCGACCTGAGTTCGATTCCAACCGAGATCGCGCGCCGAGCCAAAATGCTATGGCTCAACTATCCTAACAATCCCACCGGCGCGACCGTCGAGCTGGATTTTTTTAAGGATGCGGTCGCATTCTGCCTCAAGCACAACATCATTCTCGCGCATGACAATGCGTATTCGGAAATCGCGTACGACGGCTATCGCGCACCGAGTATTTTCGAAGTTGATGGCGCGCGCGAATGCGCCGTGGATTTCCATTCGCTATCGAAAACGTTCTCGATGACCGGATGGCGCGCCGCCTTCGTGGTCGGCAACGCTGCCTTGGTCGGCGCGCTCGGCAAAGTTAAAACCAACATGGATTCGGGCGTTCCGCAGGCGATCCAGGAAGGATCGATCACGGCGCTCGAGGGCGGCGACGGCGACCAACTCGCCGCCTATTGCGCGATCTACAAGGAGCGCCGCGACATCCTGGTCGGCGCACTGCGCGCGATGGGCCTCGCCTGCGAGTTGCCGCGCGCCACTTTCTACATCTGGGCCGAGGTCCCCAAGGGATACACCTCGGTCTCACTCACTGAGCGCGTGCTGAAAGAGGCCGGGGTGGCGATCACACCGGGCTCCGGATTCGGCAAAGGTGGCGAAGGGTTCGTTCGCTTCTCACTGACGGTGTCGAGCGATCGATTGAAAGAGGCGGTGGAAAGAATAAAGGCGCTCAGGCTGTAACCCACAGGATGCCCCATCGGGCCTTCATCGCAATAGGCAGTAACCTCGGCGACCGCGCCGGCAATTACCGGGAGGCGATTCAAAAGATCGCTGCCATCCCCGGTACGCGCGTCGTGCGCCAATCCTCGATCTACGAGACCGAACCGGTCGGCGACGAGCTGATGCTGAAGTGGCCGTTCCTCAACGGCGTGATCGAGGCCGAGACCGATATCACTCCCGAAAATCTGATGAAGCGCCTGCTAACCATCGAGCGCGGGATGGGACGCAAGCCATTCAAGGGTCGCAAGGCGATTCGCGGCAAGTATCGGCCGCGCATCATCGATCTCGACCTGTTGTTCTTCGACAAGGAAATCATCAACACGCGGGCGCTGACAGTGCCGCATCCTCGGTTGCATGAGCGCCGCTTCGTGCTCGCGCCGATGGCTGAACTGGCGCCGACATTGATGCATCCGAAACTCAACCAGTCGATCTCCGAGATGCTCTCGGCGCTCAAGTCAGTGCATCGAGTGTCTTTGGCGCGCGCCGATCTTTTGCGTCCTCCGCAGAAGCGCCCCGTTCTCGTGAGATAATTCGCGTCGTCTCAACCACAGACTAAAGTCTGTGCTACGTGTAATGCTGCGATGAAGCTGCGACTGGGATTTCTCGCCTCGCACGGAGGAAGCAACGTGCAGGCGATCCTCGATGCGTGCCGCGAAGGCCGCCTCGACGCCGAGCCATGCGTCGTCATCAGCAACAACTCCGATGCGATGGTGCTCGACCGCGCGATGGCCGCGCGAGTTCCCGCGTTTCATCTAAGTTCGCACATCCATCCCGATCCTGCGCGCCTTGATGAGGCAATCCTCGAGGTGCTGGAGAAGCATCGGGTCAATCTCATCGTGCTCGCGGGCTACATGAAGAAGCTCGGGCCGAAAACCCTCGCGCGCTATCGCGGCCGCGTGCTCAACATGCATCCCGCGTTGTTGCCCAAGTTCGGCGGCCGGGGGATGTACGGGCATCACGTACATGAGGCGGTCCTTGCGGCGGGCGAGAAGGAATCCGGCGCGACGGTGCACATCGCGGATGCGGAATACGACGAGGGCAAGATCCTCGCGCAGAACAAAGTGCCGGTGATGGCGGGCGATACAGCCGACAGCCTCGCGGCGCGGGTGCTGGAGGTGGAGCATCATCTATATGCGGAAACCTTGCAGCGCATTGCCACCGGAGAGATCGAGCTGGAAGGCCTCGATGCCGTGCAGGAGTGAACCAGGGGTCATCGCGTGATATCATACTGTCGCGGCGCCCGAGGCGCCGCTGGCGTTTCAGGAGGCATGCATTGCATGTGGAAAAGTGCAAAAACAAACCCACTGCGAGCATCGCGAGCAGTGGTCCTGAGGCTCGGCGAAGGACCTCGGGCGGCACGATGCCGAATGTCGAAAGTGCAAAAACAAACCCATTAAATGCTGGAAAATAAAGGATTTGTCGATTTTTGGCTTCATGAAAAAACGAACGACGTGGCATTCGATACCCCTCGCTGGCGCTCAGGGCGACCGCTCGGACACGCCTCGCGGTCGGATTACATAAACGAAGCCAAGAAATGCTTGAAATCAATCGACTTCACTTTGAGCTTTCGTAATTGCGTAGATTCTTCAAAAGGGCGTGCCGCCGACCCTGGAAAACGCAAAAACAAAGCCACTTCCAGATCAGGAGAATGGATGGCGTAACCTGCTGATAACGTTATTAATTTTGACGATGTCGTCGATCGTGGTTGTGGCAAATTTATCCTCTCGATCGAGGCTTTGCGGAACGGGAACGGCCACCGGCCAGGCGTAGGAGGCGCTCAGGGTGACCTTTCGGCGATGCCGATGCTCGCCGAGTCCAATCGCCTCGCAATTCGAGATCCTTCGCGCAGCGCTCAGGATGACGTTTCGGCGATGCCGTACCTGCCAAATCCTATCGCCGTGGAGTCCGAGATCCTTCGCGCAGCGCTCAGGATGACGTTTCGGCGATGCCGTACCTGCCAAATCCTATCGCCGTGGAGTCCGAGATCCTTCGCGCAGCGCTCAGGATGAATGCTCGGCGTTGCCGAGCATTCAATTCATATTACTTCCGCAATCGACGTTGATGGTCTGGCCCGTCACCCCCGCGCTCACATCCGTCACGAGGAACAACGATACGCGCCCCACTTCCTCCTCGGTCGCCATCCGATGCAACGCCGCACCCGACAGAAATCCCGCGCGCACCGCCTCGTACGGTTGCCCGAGCGATTCCGCTCGCGCACGCATCACGCGCTCGATGCGATCGCCCTCGATGGCTCCCGGACAGATGCAGTTGACGCGGATGCCGCGCTGACCCCATTCGCCGGCCAGCGTCTGCGTCAGCCCGATCATCGCCCACTTCGCCGCCGCGTATGGCGTTCGCAACGGATAGCCGCGCCGTCCCGCGCCCGACGAGATCATCAGGATGTTGCCCGAATGCGCCTTGTCCATGTGGGGAATCACTGCGCGCGAGGCGAGCCATGCGCCTGTCAGATCGATATCGATAACTTCCTGCCATTCGGCGAGGCTCATGTCGGTGATGCGCTTGGTCGGCCCGGAGATGCCGGCATTGTTCACCAGGATATCGACGCGCCCGAATGCCTTGAGCGTTTCGTCGGTCATCTTTTTACAATCGGCTTCCTTCGCCACATCGGCCTGCACGAAGATCGCCTTGGCGCCGATTTCTTCCAGCTCGCCGCAGGTCTGCTTCATCGGATCGAGGGAGCGCGCCGCGAGCACGACCTTCGCACCCGCCACGCCGTACTTGAGCGCGATCTGCTTGCCGATTCCGTATCCCCCACCGGTGATGATTGCGACTTTGTCCGAAAGCTCGTTCATGTAAAAATTTCCTCGCAACGCGCGCATCGCGTGAATCCGGGGCGCGGCCGCATGCGTATATTTTGGGGGGACTCTAGTAGCATTGAGCGAATTCGACAAACAACGCGGCCGCAGTTCTTGTCTCATCCACGCAACCGCCCGTATCATAGAGTTCTCCAGATGGCCGCGATCAAACCGATAACCGTGCCCCCCACGAAGCCTGAAAGTAGCGGCCTCACTTTTCTCGATATCGTGAAAATTGCGGCGATCGTCGCAATTGTCGTCGTATGCGGATGGTTACTGTGGGCGCACTCGGAATGGTTTCGCGATCCGCAGCTGGTCAAAAAAGAAGTCCTCCAGTGGGGCATCTGGGGACCGATCATCTACATGCTGGCCTATGCGGTCGGCCCATCATTCCTGGTACCCGGCGCGGTGATGACGATTGCGGCCGGCCTCGCATTCGGCACCGGATGGGGCTCGCTGTATTCGCTCATCGGTGCGGATGTGGGCGCGGTCGTCGCCTTCGGCGCGGGCCGATGGCTCGGGAAGTCGTTCGTCGAGCGCGTGGTGGGCGAGCGCTTCCATGAGGTGCTGCGGAAAATCGCGCGCCACGGCTTCCAGATCATTTTCTATCTGCGCATGGTACCCGTGATTCCGTACAACGCGCTGAACCTGCTCGCGGGCGCGTCGCCGATCAAGTTCAAAGATTATTTCTGGGCCTCGATGATCGGGATGATTCCCGGAACGATCCTGTTCGCTTTTCTCGGCGACGCTTTATGGCACCCGCTGTCGCCGAAATTTTTCCTCGCGCTCGCGCTGATCGGCATCAGCGTCGGATGCGGCGAAATCTGGCGTCGATGGTCAAAGATCGGCGCCGAAGAAGAACCCGCCATACACAAAGCCGCGAATTTGTAGCAGATCAGTCAGTTGTGCGCGGCCCAAGTTGCCGCCGCGCCGTTAGGATTCATCGACGAACGATCCTGCCACGACATCGCGAGCATCCCATCACGATGAATCGGACGTTCGTGCGTTTCGATGATGGCGTCCAAAATTTCGGGGATTTCGAAGATCGCGCGATTGTTGAGTGCGCCGGCACGTTCGCGAAATTGCGCGAGGCGCTGTGCGTCAAGCATCGGAACGATCGCCATCGCAACCTCCGCAAACGAATGGAGCACGACGCCCACGCGGTTGGTCGCGATCCAATCGGTGTTGTAACGCTCCTGCACCATCGTCCATGAGTTGCGCTCCACGATCACCGGCAAGCGCATCACCAGCGCCTCGCTGATACTGCCCGGCCCGGGTTTGCCGATGAAGTAGTCGGCGAGGTTCATGAAGCGCGGAATCTCGCGCGTGAATCCCTCGATGTGAAACGGAAATGGAAGCTCCAGCGCGATGAGCTGCTCGCACAGTCGTTGATTGTGACCGCATATAAAGATGAGCTGCGTCTTCAATCCGGCCGCGGCAACCCGCTTCGCAATGGTGAGCATCTTGCGCGAGCCATGTCCGCCGAACATCACAAGCCCGGTCGGCAAGTCGGGACGCAGTCCCAGCCGTATGCGCTCCTGCGCGCGATCGACGTTCAAGCGACGGTAGAACTCGGGGCGCACGATCATTCCCGAGGTGCGAAAGATGCGCTCGCGCCGATGGCCCATCGCGAGCGCCTGCGCCACCGCGCGTTCAGTCGCGCACGCGAAATATTGCTCCTGCCGCTCCATCCAGAAATGAGGTGGATAGTCCGCGAGGTCGGTCAGAATCGTCAGCATCGGGGTCGGCACGCGATTGAGTTCATGATCGCTCGCGCGCAAGCCGTCGAAGATCGCGCGGTTGAAGTTTGGGATCAGCGAGACGACCAGATCAGGCGGCGCGCCGTTCCAAAAGCGCGCGAGCAGCGCCGCCGAGGGGCGATGCATCTGGCGAATCAGCATCTGGATGCCGCGCAGCATCGCGCCGGTGCCGAGCGTCATGTTGTGGCGAAGGAGCAGGCTGTTGTAGGCATCCTCGACGCGAACCCGCGCGATTTTTCTGATGACATCGATCGGCTCGAGGACCTCGCGCAAGTTGACCATCCTTGCGTTCCACGTATTGCCGTCCCGCGCGAGCATCGAATGCAGCGCGGTGGCGCTCGCGCGATGGCCTCCGCCGGCATCGAAGAAAATCAAATCAACCTTCCTCGGCGCCGATCGCCGGCGCGCGTGCGCGAGGTTGCGGCTCACGTGATCATTTCGATCCCAATCGGGACCGAACAATTGCTGTGCTGGATAGAAACGACTCATCGCGTCACCTCTCTCGATTCACTATCGCGCCGGCCCCATCGCACCAGCCGCAACTCGCCGCTCGTTTCTTCGACGAGCGCCGTTCGGCTCTGCACCCAATCGCCGTCGTTGATGTAAAGGATCGGCCCGATCATGCGATGGTCGGGACGATGCGTATGGCCGCAAATCACGCCGTCGACCTTGCGATGGCGCGCGGCTAACGTCACCTGCTCATCGCGAAAATCCATCACATAGTGAACCGCTGATTTGAGAATGCGTCTGAGGCTCGCGCGTCGGGAGTCTACGTCCGCGCGGTCGCGGTTGTACCAAAGGTTGACTCGCAGCGCAGCGGAGTAACCCACGCTGCCCATCACCGGGAACCATCGGCCGGCATGCGAGGAACCGTCGAACTGATGGCCGTGCGTGACTAGCATGCGGCGGCCTTCCGCGGTGCGATGGACAAAGTCTTCGTGACATTCGACCGCACCGAATAAGGTGCGGACCATCTCGCTACTGCGCTCATCATGATTGCCGGGCATGAAGATCATCCGCGTGCCGCGCCGCCGCCATGCCCATAGCTCCTCGACCACCGCGGTCTGCGCAGCATCCCAGCACCAGCCCGGGCCTACATTCCATCCGTCGATGACGTCGCCAACGAGGAAAAGATTCTCGGCGCAGTGGCTACGCAGGAAATCGAGCAGTGATTCGGCTTTGCAGCGCGCGGTGCCGAGATGGAAATCCGAGATCCAGATCGAGCGGTAAAACTTTCGATCGCGAGGCGAGCCGCCGGGCAACGATAGATCGCCGACGGACGCTACCATCGAGAAGGACTGCTCGATGCCGGGCTTATCTACCTCAGTCATGCGACGCTACCTCGACCCCTCGCACACCCGCATCGATCAGAGCACGGCCAGTGGATCAAAGCTGCCAAGTTGGTTGAATTCTTCGCGAGCGCGAGGTTATCGATTTGTTACGTCGCGAGCACTCCAGGATGTTGAAATCGCCTCACCACTGCCGCCCGCTTTGCACCTTCGAGACGACCTAGTCCGGCATTCCGAAAAACAAAAAGGGCGCCGTGATGACGACGCCCTCTTCTCTCAATCTGAATGTTGCGCGCTCAGGTGCCGCTCTGCCAGCTCGCCAGATATTTCTTCTGCTCCGGAGTAAGGCTGTCTATGCGGATGCCCATCGAGGCCAACTTCAACGCTGCCACTTCATTCTCGATCGCGATTGGAACGTCGTGAACTTTCACCGCTAATTCGTGATCGCCGGACGCCCATCGCGAGGCCAATGCCTGCGTCGCGAAGCTCATGTCCATCACCTGCGCCGGGTGCCCTTCCGCGCACGCGAGGTTGACGAGGCGTCCCTGCCCGAGCAGATAAATCTTGCGCCCGTTGCTCAAATGGAAGACCTCGATCTCGCGCAGGCCCTTCTCCACTTTGCTTGCGAGCTTCTTGAGCGCGACGATGTCGATTTCCACATCGAAATGTCCCGAGTTGCACACGATCGCGCCGTCTTTCATCAGCTTCATGTGCTCGGCGCGGATGACCTCGCGATCTCCCGTCACGGTGACAAATACGTCGCCGATTTTCGCGGCGTCCGACATCTTCATCACGCGATGCCCGTCCATCGCGGCTTCCAGCGCACGAATCGGATTGACCTCGGTCACGACGACGTTGGCGCCGAGGCCATGCGCACGCGACGCGACGCCGCGCCCGCACCATCCGTAGCCCGCGACGACGAAGGTCGAGCCCGCGACCAGGATGCCGGTCGAGCGTACGATCGCCTCGACGGTCGACTGTCCGGTGCCGTAGCGATTGTCGAACAGATACTTGGTCTGCGCGTCATTGACCGCGACCACCGGGATGCGCAGCGCGCCGTCTTTTTCCATCGCGCGCAAGCGGATGACGCCGGTGGTGGTTTCCTCCATGCTCGCGCGCACCTCGGCGGCCTGCTCCTTGAAGTCGGTGTGCAGCAGGCTCACGAGGTCGGCGCCGTCATCCATCGTGATGTTCGGATGACTCTCGAGCACCGCGCGCAGATGGCTGTAGTAAGTGTCGCGATCTTCGCCGTGAATCGCGTAGCACTGAATGTCGTACTCGCCGACCAGCGCCGCCGCGACATCGTCCTGCGTCGAGAGCGGATTGGATGCGCATGCGGTCACGTGCGCGCCCCCCGCCTTCAGCGCGCGCAGCAGGTTGCCGGTCTCGGCCGTGATGTGCAGGCATGCGCTCATCTTGAGGCCCTTGAGCGGCAGGTCTTTGGCGAAGCGCTCGCGAATTTTCCGCAGCACCGGCATCTGCAGGTCGGCCCATTCGATTCGCGCCGCGCCGGCCTTGGCGAGGCCGATATCCGCCACATCATAATCGCGGCTGGCGGCGCGCCGCGCTTTGGGCATGGCTTTACGCTTACTGGCTATTGATCCCACCGTGTTTTGACTCCGATTGATTTTCCTCCCCTTCCCTCGAGGGAAGGGCTGGAGGTTAGGTTAATTCTTGCCGTTGAGCCCGAACGCGCTGCGCATCGCCTCGGCCATGTTGACCTCTTCCCATGGGAAGAGACCGTCATGCGGCGTGCGGCCGAAATGTCCGTACGCGGCGGTGGCCTGATAAATTGGGCGCTTCAGCGAGAGCGTTTTGATGATGCCGGCGGGACGGAAATCGAACAGCTCGCGAATCGTCGATTCCAGCCGTTTGCGATCCACTTCTTCGGTATCGAAGGTGTCGATGAGAATCGAAACCGGCTCGGCGACGCCAATCGCGTACGCAACCTGGATTTCGCACTTCTTCGCGAGACCCGCCGCGACCACATTCTTGGCGACGTGCCGCGCCATATAGCAGGCCGAGCGATCGACCTTGCTCGGATCCTTGCCCGAGAAGGCGCCACCGCCATGCCTGCCGTAACCTCCATAAGTATCGACGATGATCTTGCGCCCGGTCAGCCCGCAATCGCCATGCGGTCCGCCGATCACAAAACTGCCGGTAGGATTTACGTGGAAAACAGTAGAGCGATCGAGGTATCGAGCGGGGATGGTCTTCTTGATTAGCTCCTCGATGATGACCTCGCGAATCGTCGAATGGCTGACGTTGGGTTTATGCTGCGTCGATACGACCACCGCGGTGACCTGCTCGGGACGCCCATCGACGTAGCGCACTGTAACCTGGCTCTTCCCATCGGGCCGCAGGAAATCGATCTTCTGCTCCTTGCGCAGCTTGCTGATGTTTTCCATCAGATGATGCGCGAGGGCGATCGGCAGCGGCATCTGCTCGGGCGTCTCGTCGCATGCGAAGCCGAACATCAGGCCCTGGTCGCCGGCGCCCTGCTCCTTATGCAGTCCCTCGCCCTCGGTGACGCCCTGCGAGATATCGGTGGACTGCGGCTCGATCGCCATCAGCACCGCGCAAGTCTTGGCGTCGAAGCCGGTCTCGATATCGTCGTAGCCGATGCCGCGGGCGGTTTCGCGCGCGATGTTCACGAAGTCGGGATGGGCGCGGCTGGTAATCTCGCCGGCCAGTACGATTAGGCCGGTTTTGGCCAGCGTTTCGAGCGCGACGCGGGAGTTGGGGTCCTCGGCAATCAGCGCATCGAGAACCGCATCCGAAATTTGGTCGCACATCTTGTCGGGATGGCCTTCGGAGACCGACTCAGACGTGAACAGGAAATCCTTCAGGGGCATTCGCTAGGGCTCCTTCGATAATTAGGCATGATGCCTTGGGCGTCGAACATTGACATTGGGGCGGCGCGATAATTTCAGGTTTCGCGCAAACTTAACAACGCCGTCAATCGGCGCGTCGGAAGGTACGCGATGAAATTTGTATCCTCGGCTTGAACGGCGCTTAAATGAAGCGCCCCGCGCATGCGCAATTTGCATACGAAGAGCGCCGTCAATTCAGGTTGACGATGCTATCCTGACCACGCGGTCGGGGTCAAGAATGCAGCTTTATGCTCACCTCGCGAGGTCTGTTCGTGCCGCGCCCCCTTGAGGATGATGCGCCATGGTGTGATATTCGCGAGGAGTGCGCGTCGCGAGGCTCGGGCGGCATTCATCTTCATAAGTATTTGGGAGCATGGAGTAAGAGAATGGCAAAGACTTTCGGAGCGGAATCGACGGCAGATGAGGTCCTCGAGGGCGTCGATCTTTCGGGCAAGCGGGTGCTTGTGACCGGCGTTTCGGCCGGCTTGGGCGTCGAGACCGCCCGCTCGCTGGTCGCGCATGGCGCCACCGTCGTCGGCACGGCTCGCGATTTGGGCAAGGCGCGGCGAGCGCTCGCTCAGGCATTTCCGCAAAGCGCGAACAATCCACCGGTTGACCTTGTCGAAGCGGACCTCGCTTCACTCGCCAGCGTGCGGAAGGCGGCGGGTGACTTGGTAGCGCGCGGAAAAACCTTCGATGCGATCATCGCGAACGCTGGGGTGATGGCGTGTCCGCAGGGAAAGACGCAGGACGGCTTCGAAACGCAATTCGGAACCAATCACCTGGGACATTTCGTATTCGTCAATCGATTGATACCGCTGCTCAATCGTGGCGGTCGAATCGTCACTCTCTCCTCCGCCGGTCATCGCCGGAGCGATGTTAACCTTGAAGATCCGAATTTCGAGCACACTGAATATCAACCGTTTACCGCATACGGCCGCTCGAAGACGGCGAATATTCTGTATGCGGTGGCTCTCGACAGCAGGCTCAAGGGACGCGGAGTGCGCGCAACCTCACTGCATCCCGGCGGCATCCAGACTGAGCTCGGCCGCCATCTGACGCCGGAAATGATCGCAGAGATGCGCTCACGATTTACCACCCCGATTCGTTTCAAGAATGTGCCGCAAGGTTCCGCGACCTCAGTATGGGCCGGCTTCGTCGCATCACCCGATGCGGTCGGCGGGCGCTACTCTGAGGACTGTCACGTATGCGAAGTGAATGACGACCCGACCTCGCGCGTCGGCGTGCGCTCCTATGCTCTCGACCTCGCGCACGCGAACGACTTGTGGCGCAAGAGCGAAGAGATGGTCGGCGAGCGCTTCTCGTTGTAGGTTGTGGCATAGGCTTCAGCGTGTCCGAGTAGCACAGGCTTTAGCCTGTGTCTTAGAAAATGGGAGAGACTAACCATGGCTAACTTGCCCCTCGTGAAGGTCCCAATCGTTGACTATGGACCCGACCAGTCAGCTATGGAGCGCTATCGCAAAGAAGGCGAAGAACGGGCGATGAAGCTGGGCAATCGAGGCCCGATTCGATTCGACGAAAAAGGCAACCTCGATGCTAAGATTATCGAGGCCTACTCGCGCTGCGGGTTCTACATCTTTGAAGGGCTACTAAAAGAAGCGGAACTCAAGGACATCGAACGCGATGTGGCCGATATGCTGGCGCGCGCGCCAGTGACAAAAGACTCGAGGGTCGACAGTCAGGGTCGTCCGGCCCTCGGGGTGGATTGCAAAGCCCTCAACATCAGTTGGGTGCGGCCGCTTTCCGATCCCATCGGCGGTACCACTTTCGCTCATGGCCGCCATCCGGTGAAGATGACCGAACCTACACCGCCCGAAGGCGCGCCTGAGCACGTCGTGCAGCTCGTTCTAGGCTCGCTACAATTTTCCGATGCCTGCCTTCGGCTCTACGGACATCCGCAACTTCTGAAGGTTGCCGAAGCTGTCAATGGCAAGGACTTCACACCTTTCAACGAAGCGGTATGGATCAAGCAGCCCGGCCTAGGCGGTTCCGTCGCGTGGCATCGAGATGGTTGGACCCATTGGGATAGCCAGGACCTCGACGAGGGAACTCACGGCTTCAACTTCATGGCACAACTCTACGGCTGTAATGCGGCGAACGGATTGTGGGTGGTGCCGGGCTCACATAAGCATCGCAAGGCGGACATCAAAACGATGGTCGCGGCTGCAGGCTCGGAGCGCTTGCCCGACGCGGTGCCGCTCATCTGCGCGCCTGGCGATGTGGTAATCTGCAATCGGCAGGCGATTCATGGCTCGTTTGCAAACACTTGCGAAGATGTTCGCGTCACGCTCAACTTCGGTTTTCATCGCCGCAAGTCAGTGCTGGGAGTAAAAAGCGGCGGCATCCACAACCCCGTCGCGGTTTACGACGAGGAACGCATTCGAGAGCGCTCGCGGGTGATCATGTATGCGATCGATGCGCGGCAGCAGCGGTTTCCGGATGAGAAGCCTTATCGATATGATCCATTCGCGGGGCAAGAGGATCAGTATCGCTGGACATCGGAAGTGAGAACCAGCCTCAAGGACTATAATCTGCTTGACCTCGGAATCTGACTTGACCTCGAAATCTAACTAACTCGGAGAGCAAAGGGGCTAAACGCCCGTGCCACCCACGGAGGTTTTTTATGCGCGCCGCTATAATGCGAAACAAAAAACTCGTCGTCGATGAGATGCCGATTCCCTCGCTCGGTCCCGGCGAAGTGCTGGTCAAGACGCTCGCGTGCGGAATCTGCGGATCGGATCTGCACGCGTTGAAGTTCGCCGACAAAATGGTTGACGCCGTCAAACGCTCCGGCGGCGGCGCCTTCGGCATGGACTTAAGCCGCGACATCGTGATGGGCCATGAGTTCTGCGCCGAAGTGGTCGAGTTCGGACCGGGCACGCAGAAGTCATTGAAGGTCGGCGCGCGCGTGTGCTCGTTCCCGATTCTGTTGCGGGGCGGCGGCGTCGAGGCAGTCGGCTATTCGAATGACAACCCGGGTGGCTATGCCGAATATATGCGGCTGACCGAGGGCCTGCTGTTGCCGGTCGGCAACGGCCTGTCGACCGAGCACGCCGCGCTAACCGAGCCGATGGCGGTGGGATATCACGCGGTGCAGATGGCGCGGATGGACCAGCGCGACGTGCCCCTCGTGATCGGATGCGGTCCGGTGGGTCTCGCGGTGATCGCAGCGCTGAAGCTGAAGGGCGCGGCGCCGATCATCGCGGCGGATTTCTCGCCTCGCAGGCGCGAGCTGGCGGTCCAGATGGGCGCGGACGTGGTGGTCGATCCGAAAGAGAAATCGCCCTACGAGACGTGGACCGAGATGGCGAAGGATCCATCGGCTGCGACGGGCGCGCCGGGGTTCATGGCCGGGCTGGGACTGAAGCCGGCGGTTATTTTCGAATGCGTCGGGGTTCCCGGCGTCATCGAGCAAATCATGATGAAGGCGCCGCGCGCAGCTCGCATCGTGGTGGTCGGTGTGTGCATGGAGCCCGATCACTTCGAACCGTTTTTCGGCATCAACAAGGAACTCAATCTGCAATTCGTGCTCGGATACACGCCGGACGAGTTCGCGACCACGCTGCACAACATAAGCGAGGGCAAGGTGCCGGTCGAGCCGCTGGTGACAGGCAAGGTCGGCGTCGAAGGCGTCGCGCAGGCATTCCAGGACCTCGCGTCACCCGAGAAGCACGCGAAGATCCTCGTGGAGCCGTGGCATAGCTAATAGCTATCCGACCAGCTATTCGTTTTTCTGTTCCGTTCCTTTCCCGCGTCTTCTCGCGGGAGAGGAAGCGCGGCGCGCTTGTCGCTTTCTGCTGTGCGACCTGTGTGCCGCGCAGGTGAGGTTGCTGCGCACGCCATCGACCTCGCGAGAAAATCCGCATCTTCATTCAGCCTCGGGAATACTCGCAGTGGGTTTGTTTTCGCTCTTTCGACATTCGCCTTGCTCTCGCGCTTCATCGTCGTAATCTATGCGGCCGGAATTCGCGAGTCACTTCAAAAGAGGCCCGGATCCGTCCCGGAGACTGTCGAAATCGCGCCCACCCGTTCGTTGTTCTGATGGAACGACAACGGATCATCGAGGAGGGGCCACTATGAACTTTATCATCATGGGATTTGAGCGCCGCGGCGAATGGGCGAGGCTGCCGGAATCCGAGCAGCGCCGGCGCATCGGCAAGCATCAGGAGGGGCTGATGCGCGTCGAAGGCGCCAGCACCGAGGTCACTCCATGCCGGATGTGGTGAACGCAGACCTTCTGACTTTGTCTTGAGCGAGGACGCGGCGTTACACTGGCGCGCTGTGACGAGCGGACGCCGCGTCTTTGGCAATCTCGACCAATCGCTAACCGAGGTCTTCCGCACCGAATCCGGGCGCATCGTCGCGACCTTGGTCCGTATCCTTGGCGATATCGATCGCGCCGAGGAAGTGTCGCAGGAGGCGATTCTCTGCGCAGTCGAGGACTGGCGCGAGGCGGGCGTACCCGAGAATCCGGCGCATGGCTGATGACGGTGGCGAAAAACCGCGCCATCGACATCCTCCGGCGCGGCCGTCTCTTCCAGTCCCGGCTCGACGCGATCGCCGCCGAACAGGCGCTGGGTGAATTCGAGAGCGAGGTGGATGATCCGGCGGCGATTCCCGACGATCGCCTCCGCCTCATCTTCACCTGTTGTCATCCGGAGCTGGCGCGCGAGAACCGCGTCGCGCTGACACTGCGACTTGTCGGCGGACTTTCCACCGCGGAAATTGCGCGCGCCTTCCTGGTGCCCGAGCCGACCATGGCCCAGCGCATCGTGCGCGCCAAGCGGACGATTCGCGAGCGCCCCATCGCGTACTCCGTGCCTGAGCGCGCCGAGATGGCTGAGCGGCTCGCCTCTGTGCTGTCGGTCCTCTACCCGATCTTCAATGAAGGATATGCGTCCGCGTCGGGGCAGTCGCTGACTCGCGTCGATCTGTGCAACGAAGCTATCCGGCTCGCGGGCATTCTGGCTCAGATGCTGCCGGATGAGCCGGAAGCGCTCGGGTTGCTGGCGCTGATGGAATTGCAGGCGTCGCGAAACTCCGCGCGCGTGGGTCCCGACGGCGAACTGGTGCTGATGGCGGATCAGGATCGCGCGCGATGGGATCGGGTGCTCATCGCGCGCGGGTTCGACCATCTGGAACGCGCATCCAGGCTGCCATACCCGGTGGGCATGTACCAGTTGCAGGCCGCGATCGCAGCGTGTCATGCCGTGAAACGTATCGCGTCACTCTATGCCGATCTTTACGCCGTCGCGCCCTCGCCGGTGATCGAGCTCAATCGCGCGATCGCCGTCAGCATGGTGGACGGTCCGGCCGCGGCCTTGCCGATCATCGATGCGATGGCGGACGATCCCGTGTTTCGGCAGTATCACCTCTTCGCCGCGACGCGGGGAGACTTCCTGCGCCGGCTTCAGCGCTGGGCAGAGGCGCCGCAGGAGTATCGGCGCGCGATGAGCTTGGCCTCGAATGCGCCCGAGCGCGACTTCCTTAAAGCGCGCCTGGCCGAGTGCGAAGCGCATTAATCACGTCGAGGGAGTCGCGCAGGCATTCCAGGATCTCGCGTCACCCGAGAAGCATTCGAAGATCCTCGTGGAGCCATGGCGTAGCTAAATAGCTATTGAAATAAGTATTCGACTGAGTAATTAAAAAAGGGCGAGACCTCGGTCTCGCCCTCATCATTATCTATGTATTTGAGTCTATCGGCGCGCAGCCACGGTCGCCGAACTGAGTAATGCCCGCGCCTCTTTTTCGACCCGCGTCCCCTTGAAGAAATCAGGATTCGCCTCGCCCCAGAAGCGCACCGGATTGGTGAACATGAAATCGCGGAAGTCATCCTCAGTGATGAGTTCCTCTTCCACCAGCTCGAATGCCTCGGGCACCACTTCCTTCATATCCTGCACGTCGAAATGACCGATGTCGGATCCGAACAGCACATTCATTCTCGCGCCGTATGGATTGGCCTTACGATTGAACGCGTATGAGTTGAGCGGATCGTCGGCCTCGCATCCGAAGTAGAAATTGTTCACGAACAGATCGCGGATGTCCTCCGGACGTTTGATCTTGCACGCAGCGTAGTCGTCCAGCTCCTTGATGCCGCCGATGTTAGGCGTGAGATCCGGCTGGATCACGGTTTCGATTTTATCGCGGAACGGCTCGATCCACTTGCCGCCATACTCTCCGACCAGTTTCGCGAGCTTCGCGATATCGAGGTTCGCTGGATTTACTTCCTCGAGCGCCTCGCGATTGCGCTTCTTCCAATGCCCGATGAGATCGCTGTAGAGCGCGCAGGCCCAACCCACGCCGCCTTCGAGGAACCCCATTTTCAACGTCGGGAAGCGCCGCGTCACCCCGCCCATGAAAATTGCCTTGCACACCGCCTCGCTCGCCGCAGCGAAATGGCCAATGTGGTTGTATACAAAATTGGTGGGCGATACACGCGTCCCTATCCCGCGCGAGCCCGAATGAAACGTCGGCGAGATCCCGAGCTCAACGCATTTCGCCCAAACGGGATCATAATCGTACTCGCTGTCGAGCCCGAGCATGTCGAACCATCGTACCGCATGCGCGCCACTTGGCATCTGCTCGGCCGGATTTCGGCGCCGCACCATGCTCGCCATCATTACTACTTTGAGCCCGAGCTTTTTGACGACGTGCTCCAGCTCCGCGATCGCTTCCTCGGGCGTGTTCATCGGGATCACGGCCGCGGGCGTCATGCGATCGGAAAACTCGCCGAAGTAATCAGCGATGAAAGTATTGAACGCGCTGCAGGTGGTGCGCCGCGTGTTTTCATCGGGATGAAACGGCACGCCGAGGCCGGAAGTCGGATACAGCACGGTGAAATCGATGCCGAATTCGTCGAGCCGCTCGTAAAGCAGTTTCGGCATAAGTTCGGTCGCGCGATCGAGCGTGTTCCTCGTGGGCACCGGCCAGAAAGCCTCCTGCGCGCGACGCATTGCCTTTCGTTGTTCGGGAGTCGCGGCGAGCGCCTCCGCTACTCCTTTGTTGAACGACAGGAATCCACTGACCGCAGTATCGCCGCCGATCTTTTTCAGCTGATCGATGATGACCGGCGGAAATTCCAGCCAGTGGCCGTCAGCGTCGACCACCGGATGCTTGAGCGACGCGCGAATCTGTTGCGCTTCGGATTTCTTCTCGACGGACATAGCTCGGGCCTCTGAACAATTCTTATTCTTGTTGTATTCTTGCGGAAGCGTAGTACCGAAGCTTCGCGATTGCCAAGCGCTATCGCGACGCTGCGACGTTCAGAAAAGCCGTTGCCCGAAGAACACCGCGTTGATGTCGCGCTTGGAGTTGGCGATCGCCTCGGCCGGTTTTGCCGCCATCGTGCGCGCAAGTTCTTGCGCAACCGGGATCAGCTCATCAGCCTTCACTACGCGATTGATCACACCGAATGCGAGCAGCTCGCTCGCTTTATAATGACGGCACATGAGGATGGCTTCCTTCGCGCGCCAAGGACCGAGCCGCGCGGCGAGAACCTTGGCCGGAGCGCCGCGATAGGGAACGGCCATATCGACTTCGGGAATCCAGAACTCCGCCACCTCAACCGCCAGACAAAAATCAAATGCGAGCGCCCAAGACCATCCGCCACCCACCGCGTAACCGTTGATCGCACCGATCGTCACGATGTCGAGATTCGCCAGCACATCGAACACTCGCCCGATCAGCCGAGGCATTCGCTTGCCGGCCTGTTTCGAGAATACGCGCTGTTGCTCCCGGTCCTCCGAGCCCTTCAGCGCTGAGACATCCGCGCCCGAACAGAACGCAGTGCCGGTTCCCGTTACGATCAGCGCGCGCGTCTCGCGATCGTCTCGCACTGTGTGAAGCAGTTTCTCGAAATCGAAGATCACTTCTTCATTCAAGCAATTGCGCCGCTCCGGGCGGCTGAAAGTGATCGTGGTGATCGAACCTTGTTTCTCGAAGATGAAATTGCTGGGCATAAGGTCACGCTCGTTGCGATTCGTTAAGGCATTTTGCAAGTTGCTCTCGCAGGCCGGAATAGCGTTCGCTCCGGCGCGAAAGTCCACCGCGGATGATATCCGTTGATCCAATGATCGTCACCGACCTGCGCGCACGGCTGACTGCGGTGTAAAGAATTTCGCGAGTGAGCATCGGAATATCCTTGTCGGGCATAATCACCGCGACCGAATCGAACTCGGACCCCTGCGCCTTGTGCACCGTCATCGCGTAGCACATTTCAAGATGTTCCTTCAGCGCGTCGATCCGAAACGCGACGAAATTATCACCGCGCGGAAAAACGGCCATCAGCGCCGCTTTGTATCCCGGCCGTCGCACTCGCAACACAACGCCTTGATCGCCGTTGAAAAGCATCCGCTCGTAATCGTTGCGCAACACCATAACCGGCTCGCCCGCAATGAAGCGATCGCGATCCGGAGACACTCCGTTGTCGTGCGCGACGCGCCGATGCAGCAGCTCGTTGATTCTTTCTGATCCGGAATCGAGCACCCGCGTGATGCAGAATATTCGCGACCTCGCGGCGCGGTCAAAAACACTACGCAGAAACTCGCACTCAATCGACGCAAAGCCCGATTCGGTCGCGGTGAAGGTGCGATTCTTCAAATCGTCGAGCATCCGGTCGCCGCGAATTTGGTCCAGATACCAGCGCTCCAAAAATGCCCCGCTCGCAGTCCGTTCATCCAGCCATTCGGCACCAATGAATTGGAGATGCTCGGCAGCGGCGCGCCGAGCGACGACCTCATCACCAGCTTCGCCGAGAGTGAAAAGATCCTGAGCGCCCGCATTGATTGCATTCGCTAAGTTGAAAATGGCGCTGCCACCCGCTTCTTCGCTGTTCATCCTATAGCTGCGCGTGAGGCGCACGCAGTTTCGCGCAAGCACGGAATTGTTTTCGGCAAGGGGAGGAACCAGGTCGCGAAAGACCGCCCCCGCGGATACCGACGGGAGTTGGTCGGCATCGCCCAGAATTATCAGACGGGCCTCGGGGCGCAGCGCATCGAGAAGACGGGACATCAAATCGAGATCGAGCATCGAGCCCTCGTCGATGATTACAATTTGCGCTTCGAGCGGGTTGTTTCGGTGATAGCGGAAGCGTCGACGCGTCGGCGAATATCCGAGCAGGCGGTGAATGGTGGTCGGTTCGGCGCAGGCTTTCCAAAGGGCCGCGTCATTCGGATCGCCGCGGAGATTATCGCGAATCGATTCACCGATCCGATACGCAGCTTTGCCGGTCGGCGCCGCCATCACGATCTCGTGGGGAATCACGCCTGTGCTCACCAGAACTTTCAGTATCGCGAGCACGATCGAGGTTTTGCCGGTACCGGGACCGCCGGAAATGATCGTCAGTGGCGCTCTGACTGCACATTCGATCGCCGCGCGTTGCTCCTCGGACAAGTCAATATGCCTGCCATCGATTGTATCGGAGTGAGTAGTCAACTCCATTAACACGTTGCGAATCCTGACTTCGTCGATTGTCGCAGGCCGAGCGCCGATCAGAATAGCCAGTCTATTAGCAAGTACAATTTCCGCAGAAAGAATTCGGTGTTGGTAAATGAATGGCGGCAAGTATATTAGCGGCTTGTAGTCATTCGCGCTCGCTCCGATCACTGCGGCCGCCGAGCCTGAAGTGAGTATTCGCTCTATGCCGACTCGCATTCGCTCGATCCCGTCCGCGCCGAACGCCTCACCGCAGAGCGGATTGAGCAGTCGCCGCATCGGCTCGATAGACGTCTGACCGGTAACCGGAAAGCGAGTACTGCCCTCTTGCAGCGCTGCGAGAGAAATTACGATGAGCAGTACGAGCGCGATACGTTCTTCATCGTTGAGATCGGGTTCGAAGGCCGCAATCTCCGCTGCCAGATGGATGGAATCGGAACTCAGATTCAGCGCCGCCAACCCAGGCTCGATATCACGCAGTTGTCGCTCGAATTTGCGCTGCGCATTCGCAGCCACGTCGAGCGAGAATCGGCGCGACGTGCTTTGCATGCCGAGCTGCTCGTATGGCGCACTCATGGCCGGGTCTCGACCTCCGGAATGGCGCCGATCAGAGCGCGTTCGTAAAGGGTGATCTCCATCCAATCAGGGCGGTGAAAATATACTCCGTCCTGGCCGGTGCCGTCGCGCTTCATTCCACGAATGAATAGGTACAACAACCCGCCGAAGCGCGCGTCGTACTCTACTTTGCTTCGGATACCCAACAGACGAACTATACCTACTGAGTATATTCGAGCCTGAAGATCGTAGTTCTCCTTGACGTGCAGCTCTATCGAATCGCGGTCATACGAGGGGAGAGAATCGCTTTTCCAATCGGCAAAATAATGAAAGCGACCAAACTCAAAAACGAAGTCAACAAACCCCTTCAGATAGCCTCGGTGGACAGACCAATTTCCGTCGCTTGATGACTGCAGTAGCGAATGCGCGCGCTCGGGAATTGGATAGACAAATTCCATCTCGCGCACATTGCGACATCCATATAGCGGACCAATCAAGTTGCCGTTCGAGGTCGCGATGCGTGAGGTCAGCGCATTGAAAACAATTTCTGTCCCGCGCTCGAACCAACGCGCGTCGCTCACCTGATGCCGATGCATCGCGGCGACGAAGAGTTGCCTGACCTCCTCTTGCTCCCTCCAGGAGCTAAGGTCCCGCGTCGAGCGGAAAGATTCCAAATCGAGCTTCTCGATCACTTCATGAAGGAAAATGCCGATCCGACGACCGCCCTTCAAATCCGCCGTCTCGGCTGGGGCGTCGAGATCGTATTTGAACTCCTCGATCTCGATATCGCTCCCGGCCGGTGGCTGCGCGGCGCGGCCCTCAAGCGAAGTGTACGATCGCGTCTGCATCGGCCGCGCGCGAACGCGGAGAGCCTCGAACAATCGCTCGGGCCGACTCTCATCTATAACGCTGAGCATTGATTGTGGCGGCGTCCAGGTCGCTATCCTGCTTGCCACCTTCGCGGACAGGTTTTCGGCGTCGTACATAACATCACGGACATCGACTGCTTCGAAGAACTTCGCAAATGCCCGTCCAGCATCGAGTTCCAGCGTCAACGCCTTCAGACGATCATTCAGGACTGCGTAGGATCCGTTGACACGCACCTTGGTAGAGCCTTCCGGGTACACGGGCAAAAATACTTTCGCGCGGGCGCGCGTGAGCGCGACGTACGCGAGGCGCTGGTTTTCCTCGCGCGCTTCGCGATCAAGAATCTCCCTGGCTAGCGCCCGCCCAGCCTTGCCGATAGCAATTTGGCGCTCATGCTTCTCGTTGTGATACACCGACACTCGCGGCGGCATGGTGGGTTGAACGACACCGCCGAAAACCGCGACCACATCAGCTTGCAATCCTTTGCTCATGTGCATGGTCATGATCTGGACCGCGTTGCGCTCACTTTCGATTCTTTGAATGTTGCTATCGATGCCGGCGGGAAGTGCAGTCTCTGCGATGAATGACTCGAGTCGGCTAATGACCTCTTTGAGCGAAAGTCTATCTCTGAGTATTTGTTCCAGGAGGATTTCGAATATGTGCAAATAGTTAGTCAATTCGCGTTCGCTGTTGGAAAGAAATAGTTCACGACTGACTAATCCACTTCGATGAACTAGTTGATCGAACAATGCCCCGAAGCGCTCCTGGTCGGCGAGTGTTTTCCATTCGTACAGACGTTCGTTGAGCGGATGCCCGGGCGGGACCTCATCACATTCAAAAAGATCGCGATACGGCACCGCGAAAAACGGCGTAATCCAGGCTTTCAGGCGTTTCGATTGCGACTCGGGTTCTTCAATCGCGGTCAGAATATCGAGGACATCGTAGGCCTCGCTCGTCTGGAACAAACCATCTTTTTTGTAAAAGGCGAACGGGACACCCTGCTCACGAAGATAGCCGCCTATTTCGACAGCCTCGGCGCCAGTGCGAGTGAGTATATAGATGTCCTTCGCATCGACGCGCCGGGACTCCTTTCCATCGCTGACAGTCATCACCGAATCGGGGTCGAATAGTATTTTGCGAATCTCGCACGCGATATGTCGCCCGATGCTTGCGCGCAACCTGGCCACCGAGCTCGGCGCGTTATCCGGACAATAGTGAAGCACTGTGACAGGAGCGATGGGATTTCCGTTGGAGTCGGACGCGCGAAGGTCCGGACGTCCGCATTTCACCGGACTGTCATATCTGATGTCACCGCTCAAGAGAGACGAAGCAACTCGATCGTCGAGAATAATATTCAGCGCGTTTATGAAGTCACCAGTCGAGCGATGGTTCTCTACCAGTTTCACCGGAGTCCCGGCGGCCGCGAGAATTTCACGACGCGCTTCGAGATAGGTGAACACATCGGCGCCACGGAATGCGTAGATCGCCTGCTTAGGATCGCCGACGACATACAAGATGTTAGTAGCCCCGCCGTCGAGAAAACTCCTTCGAAAGATTTTCCACTGCAGATCGTCGGTGTCTTGAAACTCATCGACCAAGCCGTAGCGGAAGCGGTCACGTAGGAGCGCGACGAGCGCTGGGCCACGATCACTTTCGAGCGATTCCCATATCCATTCGAGCATATCCCCGTAGTCGATTTCGCTGTTCTGGCGTTTGTCGTTGCGAAGCCTGGTCGCAACCAGCGGCAAGAAAGTATCCACGACGCGGACATCCAGCGAACACGCAACTCGAGCCGCTTCGAGCAAATCTACGAGGCGCGTCTCGTCGTGATTGTTCGGTACAAGATCCGAAAGCGCTTCAAATTTGAATGTGCTCAGCGCCACGCGCAATTGCTCTCGAGATTCGCGAGTGCGCCGGATGATCGATGCGAGTTCATCCGCGGCGCTCCGGGCACTCTCCGCCTTCCGCTTGCTTTTGCGCTCACACACCTTCTTCAGCAAGGCCGGATCGAAGATCGCGGCCAGCTCGTCGATCGCGCGTTGATTCCGTTCGCGCGCGCCGCTTTCCAAATAGCGATTGAAATGAGCCTGGCGCAGGAGTTCCTCGAGCGAGTCGACCAGATTCGGGTGCCGCGCGGTCTCGCCGTCGGCCATCCATTCGTCGAGCAGCGCGCTGGTTGAGTCTCTCACCGCGAGAACCTCGCGCAACTCGCTCCTGAACGCGCGATGAAAGACTCGGCGCGCATCGACGACCTCGAGACGGAATGCGGTGCCGGTGTCGAAGGCAAGATCGGTTAGAAGGCGGCGGCAAAACGCATGAATCGTGCATATCGGAGCGCGATCGAACGAGAACAGCGCGGTCTCAAGTTTGCGTTTGCACTCGTCATCAATCACGACGAGATCGGTTGCGCTACCATCTTCAACAGCGGCCGAGCCGGAGAGAACCCTCTCAAGGAGATCACGAATACGAGCGCGCAATTCGGCGGTTGCCTTCTCGGTGAAAGTGACCACCAGAACTTCCTCGATCGAACAATCGGTGTTCAGCAAAAGATCGAGAACCAGATACTCGATGGTGTGGGTCTTGCCGGTACCAGCGCTGGCCTCGATGACCGTGTGCCGGTCATGCGGAATCTGTTTTAGAATCGTGGGTCTGCGATAGGCGAGCGTGGCCACGGCTCAGTTTTTCTCCCGCTCGAAAATCGCGCGAATCAGTCCGAAGCGGCGATCCATTATACGTTTCAATGCGTCGATGGCCGGCGGTTCAAATCGTCTTGCATCGCGAATTGGACCATAGTCAGAACTACATCTCGCAAAGTCGTCGTCGCGCAAATCATCGACCACATCGAGGAGATCGGTCCCGCGCCCTCGCCCAATTTCTTTAATCACTTTCTCGACGGCTTCGATCGGAAGGAAGTAGTGGTTTTTCTCGAACAGTAGATCGCTTACCAAGTCGGACAAGTAGTTGCGTGCCTGCTCCGTACTGGGACGCTGAAAACGCCGGACATCACTGCGCGCTTTGCCTTTTCGCGCGCCGATTACAATCGCGTGAAATACTTTTTCGGATAATTCTCCCGCCGCCGCCAACACCATCGCCGAGAGAAACGGTCCGAGAAAATCCTTGACCCTGGCTTCGTCCCGAAGCACCAGACGCAGCGAGGCATAGCCGGCGGGAGAAAAGAAACCCAGACTTCCGTGAATCTTCACGATTCGATCTTGCGCGTTGCCGCGGCGCACGTCGGTCCTCAGCGGAATTGTAAGCTCGTCCACAATTCGCTGCGCTTTCGCGAATTCATCACCGCGCCCCATTCTGATTTCCTGCCAGCGTTCGAGGCTTCCGCATCCGGCGATTTCTGCTTGAGCGATCCAGAGCCCGAGGTTTTCGAGATCGATCTTTCTTGCGGCCTGCTCGAACGGGCCAGCGGGAGCTTCGCCTGCGAGCCGCGAAACCCGAAAGGCCTTCCCGTGCTCGCTCGCAAAAACCTCGCGATTGCCGCGAGCTTTCCAGAACACCTCGCGCATCAAGCTTGTGCGGTCGAGAATTGACTGCGCAATCGGCTCGTCCTGCCACTGTTCAAAGTCCTCGCGATCATCTTCGAATATTCCGAGGGCGTACTGCGCGGCGCCCTGGAGCGGACATTCGAGGAACTTGCGCAACGCGGAGATCGGAAGCGAGAGTTCCGCTGACGCTCCTATTTTGGCCTCCGCCGATCGAGGCATCGCCGCCATCCTGAGCGCCGGCCGCATCACCGCCTGCGAGTCCTTTTGCAATTGCTGATAGATGGGATCGTCGCGGCCCGGAAGCGGCAATCCTCCGCACTGGCGCGCCACATCTGTTCGCAAGGCCGCCATGGCGGCGCCCCGATGCGCCTCAGAATCGTAACTTGTCAGATCGCGACTACTCAGTGAATCGTGCGAGTGGATATTCGAGTGGATATCCGGGAAATACTTACTGTCGTAACGACTGAGAGGATGCTCAATAGTCAGATCGGCGAGGGTATGACTATTCACATAACACCGTAAGATGAATTGCAGTTCCTGCACGAGTGAAGATGGCTCAAGCCGGTCTCCGGTCTTTGCGTCCCGAGCCAGATAGGACAGACAAATTCGTTCCCTCGCTGCCAGAAGCGTCTCCAAAAACAGATATCTATCGCGCTCGGTGGGGGTTACATCCCCGGCTCTGCGACGCGCGAGGCGGAGATCCATGGGATCGCGGCGTTCGCGCTCGGGGACTTGAGCTTCGTTCAATCCGAGCAGGAATATCGCCCGAAAAGGAATCGCGCGTAATGCCGAGAGAGGTCCAATGGCTATACCGTGTTCGGTGAACTGCGCCAGCTGTGATTCGAGGTCGACGAGCCGCGATGAGACGATTTCATATTCGAGTTGAAATGAGACGGCTGCCGATTTGAGCCCGGGGCTCGCAATTGATTCGATAGCCTCAATGCATCGTTCACGGAAGCGCTCATCGGCGGCCCCATCGACACGGATGTGAGTGAGTATCAGCCCGCTCAGCAACCGTGACCATTGGGCGACGGTTAATTTTCGCGATCGAATCTCAGTCGCGTCGAGGAGCAGCCCGCGTGCCCTTCTAATGAAGGCAGCGACCGCGGGAATTTCATCTTGCGCGGTCTCATAAGGCAGGTACTCGGCGGAATCGGGCGTGCTATAAAAGCGAGGATCTTCGTCCCGCTCGGCGCCCATGAACACACCGAGCGCCAGCCGCCGAATGCCTTGGTCCCAGTGATAGGCGTCGCGGGGAATGTAAGTGCCGGCGAGGTCGTCCGCGTCGGCTCCAAAAAAAATCCCCAGCCCCTCGCACCATCGGCCGGCCTGATCGCTCGCGAGTTCCGCGTCCTCGCCCCTGATCGCAGGATGATTAAGAAGATGGAGCATCTCGTCGCGCGAGAAACGCCCGAGTGGAAGCCGCAGCAGCAGGGAGATGGCTTCGCGCACCGGGCTTTCGCCGCCGGAGCCGCGATTTACGATATTCATCGGTAACTGGTGAAGCCGCGAGAACGCGCTTTCGAGGTGGGGCAAATAATCCTGGTACAGCGCGTCCGGCACCATCACGGCAATCTGATGAAATCGCATCGGATCGCGACCGCGCACATCGTGCTCGAGCATCGACCAGATTTCGTTCGCTACGATCTCGGCCTCCCGCGCAATGCCCGGGCACGCCAGGATCCGGATGCTTCCGTCATTCTCAACAAAATGGGATTCGTCGGGCACTCTCTCCGGTTCGCGATTCAAAATATCTTCTTGCAGGTTGCCGAGCAGCGAAGGCGCTCGCGATGAATCACGATGCGTGAAACAGGCTTGGAAGTCGCACTCGGTTAGCTCGTTCAGCATCCGGATGTACTCGCGACCGGGGCGCGCCCAAAGTCGAAGCGCGGGAGTGTCGCCGACCGCATCGAGATTGAATGGATCGGTCGACTGTTCGAGTTCGCTTCCGACTTTACGGTTGCGCCGGGCCCATGATTCACGATCGATGCGCGAAAAGTTCTCCACATCTTCCCAAAATTCGAGACACGGATTCAGCGCGTAGATGTTGAGCTCGGTCAGATTCCCGATTTGCGAAAATATTCTGATGTATGCGGGGCCTGTATATGCGAGGCCGAACACGTGCACGACCGGAGGAAGTGAAGCCTCGAGTTTGGATGGCGAAACTTTTTCAAATGCGTCCGGGAGTAATAGCCAGTCATGATCAGGACTATCTTTCCACTCGCTGCGCAAATAGCTATTCGGCTCGAAAGTGGATATCCACAAATTGCGCTGCCATTGCTCGTTCTCCGAAACTTGTTCTCTGTCCGCGTCACGATGCGCTACCCACTTTTGCAGCATCGAGCGGCGCGTAATTGAGTATTCGCGAAAAAGCCGGGCCAACTGGCGTGCAAGCCGAAACGTCCTGACTTCCTTCTCCACTTCGGTTCCAGCGCCTGTCTCGATATAGGCGCGAGGCGCACGAAAAGCGCTGGTGTTATCGCGTATCGCGGCGCGGAGGCTCTCGAACAACACCGACTCAAGTTCTTCGACGTCGAGGATGCGGATCTTCGGATCGCTCTCCTCGATCACCTTGGCGAGAAACCTTCGAAGGAAGGGAAACTCGAGATTCGCCGCGATGCCGATCGCTTCCGACACGCGATGCTTGAGGAAATGCTCGATCACGCGGTTGGGAACGACAATCGTGACGCGCTCCAGCGGCCGCGCGCGCTGCTGAGCGGCGACCGCATCGGCCAGCGGCGCGATCAAATTCTCCAGCCGGTTTGCGTAGTGGAGGCGAATCATAGGAACTCGTTCGGGAAATCGATTAAAAATCCAATTTAGCAAAGCGAGACGCGAAAGTACCCCTGCCCGACGGTGGTGTACCGGCGCCGCGAACGAAATCAGGCTTTATCGATGGAGGTTTTGCTTAGCGAGCCGAGCCGGTCACAACGATAGTGGTGGTTCCGGGCGGGGGCGCCGTATCAATCATCAGGTTGGCGGTCGTGGGTCCGCTAGTCGCTGGAGCGAATTGAATCGTGATGGGCTGGGTCTGCCGCGGCGCGAGTGAAAACGAGAGCGGCGCAGCCTCCAGCGTAAATGGTGAGCCTTGGTCTAATTGCTGAATGGTTCCCGATAGCATGCCCTTCCCTGAGTTTCGGAGAAGCACCGTCTTGGTTGCAGTAGAACCTGGACTGGCGGCGAGTGCGACCTTAGGAGGCGCCGAAAGTCTTCCCGCCTCGACCATTCCGCTGATGGCAACGTTCGCATGCGGATGCTTGGGATCACCGCTGCTGATGGGCAGGGTCTGATTGGCCGGCCCAACCCTATCGGGGCTGAGCGTGATCGTCACCGGTACGCTCGAGCCGGGCGATACTGAGTATTGGCCAGCGCCGGTTACCGTAAATGGTGGCGCAAGCGTTCCAACATCGACGGTAAGAGTCGAAGCGAGGCTCTTGTTCCTGATGAGAACGGTCCGCGTCGGCGCCGGCATTCCAACACCGATTGCGGGAAAGCGAACTGCGGTAGGCACGCTCAGCGTACCGCCGGTCGGCTCCGACCCGGGCGTAGGCGTCGGAGTTGGCGAAAGCGTTGGCGTCGAGGTTGGCACCGTCGTGGAGATCGACGTTGCAGTCACCGTCGGCGCCGCTGTCATGGTTGCGGTAATCGTCGACGTCGCGGTGGTGGTTACGGTCGCAGTCACAGTTGAGGTGGAAGTCGCCGTCGGATTCGCGGTCGCAGTTGTCGTTGCAGATATGGTCGCAGTCGTCGTCGCGCTGGCAGTCGCAGTCATACTCGGGGTAGCGGTTTGTGTTGAGGTTGAAGTGATGCTCGGCGTTGCCGTTGGCGTGGCTGTCTGAGTCACGGTCGTGGTCGGGGTCGCCGTGGAAGAAGCCGTTGAGGTTGCCGTTGAAGTCCGTGTCGCAGTGATCGTCGGCGTAGAAGTCGCGGAGAGCGTCGAACTAGCGGTGGCAGTTGCGGTCTGAGTCGAGGTGGCCGTGATGGTCGGCGTCGAGGTCAAAGTAGCTGTGAGCGTCGATGTTGCCGTCGCCGTGCGAGTTGCGGTCGCGGTCATGGTCGGCGTGGCGGTTGCTGTAAGGGTGGCAGTCGGTGTCGCGGTGGAAGTAGGTGTCGCTGTAGCCGTAGCCGTCGCGGTAGCAGTGGCAGTCGGTGTCGGATTCGCGGCAAGCCAACTCTCCGCCGAGCTCGCAAAAGTGTTGAAGTCGATCGTGCCCCACCCGGTGGCCTGATCGTAACCGGGGCCGGCGTTGAATCCTGTCACCCCGTTGTAATTATTGTTGCCGACGGTGACGTCGCGAAAGCCGGCCGTGTCGTATTGGGTAGTGGCGAGACCGTAGATGAGCGGATTGAGATTGCCCAGGCGCGTGTTACCGCTGAGTTGTGCGATGACACGGGAAAATCCTGCCCATATGGGCGCCGAGAGACTGGTGCCGCCGATGCAACATGATATGGTCGCGGCGCTGTTCACGTCGTGCCCCCAAAAGACGCCCGGATAATTCGGGCTCGCGATTAGGGCGATGTCGGGCACATCGCGCGCGCCATCATTGGGAGTACCGCTGACTTGATAGCTGGGCTTGGCGAAGAACTGGCTCGCGCCGCCGCCGCTAGATCCGCTGCCGTCGTTCCAGACATCTTCGGCCGTATGGCCGACGTCGTTTCCGCCGGAATAACTCGGAGTGAATTGCGTCCCGCCCACCGAGGTGACGTTGGGATCGGCGGACATCTCATTAACCGATCGCGAGGTATTCACGACGCATGAGTCGCCGCTAAGACCGACCCCGGCCGCGCCGTAATCGCCGGACGAGACGAAGACGCTTTGCCCTTGCGTCGCGGCCTGCTTGAAGATCGGGTCAATCGTGTTGTTGATGAACGATGAACTCGGTCCACAGAATTGGAAGCTGATGCTGATGGCGCCACATGCGTTGTCATTCACCGCGCCGCTGATATCCGTCACGAGATTGCTGCCGAGATGGAAGACGATCGAAGCTCCCGGCGCGGCCGCATGTGCCCACTGCAAATCGAGTTCGGCCTCCTCTTCGGCGCCGCTGTTGATGCCGGGATTGGCGCCATGCAGCTCCCGAGTGTAACTGATCGCAGGCAATCCGAACTGGTTAGTGAACGTGCTCATGGTTGAATCGAGAAAGTCGGAAATGCCGACGATCGCGATGCAGTCGCCGGTGCCGTCGCTTCCGGGACCGACGGTTTCGTCATAGAAGGTATGTACGTCGGCAGGACCAAATGCCTCGACGTCGCCGATGATGACATCCGGCGACGCGCCGCCCGTTTGCGAGGAATCGCGCTCGGCTTGCGCAAGTTCCAGGTTGCCTCGGGTCATTACCTTGAGCTGCTGGCCGGCCGTTGAAAGCGCCGGTTGCTGCGTGACCGGAACCGCCCGAATCATGTTGTCCATGCCGAGGATGGCGCCGATCGTTCCCGCATATCGTTGCGGGACAACTGGATCGGAGGTGTTGGCGTACACACTGCCATCGCCGAAGCGCGCGATCCGCACGGCAAAGGCGCGCTGCGTCTGTGCGACATTTCCCTTGAACTCGAGATAGCCGGCCGCGCGATGCGTGATCGTAAAGCCTCCGCCCTTGAGCCATGCCTCGAGCGCGTTTACTTCGGAACTGGTCGGACCGAAGCGGCGAAAGAACTCTCCCGTCTTCAGCCATTTGTGATACTGAGCCGATCCCCGGCTTTGTTGGTCGGCAAGCAGCTTATCGAGCGCAGCCTTGTTGCGAAGCGCGAACCGAATCTGCAATTCGAGCGGCGCATCGAGACGAGCGTTGCCCAGCAGCGCGAAAGCGTCAGCTTGGGCAGGATGGTTTCCGATTAGCGGGACCCGGTCATCCGCATAGCCGGGATCGAGCCGGTGTCCAAAGATTGAAAAGCCGCAGGCGCAAAGTCCGATGGCAAAGGCAATAACTCTTCCAATTCGTGAAAGAGGACTGACAAATGCCGTCCTCGGAACCGTGCGCATGCGATGCCATCAAGCAATAAGGGAACCATCGAAAAGGCGAGGATTTATATAGGAAATCACTATGAAGCGCCAATCCATCGTCACCTCGATGCTACGGGACGACGCGCGGCCGCTACCCCCGCGTGTGATGTTACAGTTTGATGGATTTTGCTACGGCACCCAACGTTGCGCAAAGCAAGGGTCCATCACTTCGCGGAACCCGACACTTTCATCGACGTGGTAGCCGCGGGGTCGGTTATCACTATCGCGAGGGTTGCCTGCACGGTGCCGGCGCTAGTCGGTCTGAACTGAACTGTAACCGCCTGGGTCTGGCCGGGAGAAAGCCACAACGGGACCGGACCACCTAACAGGATGAAAGAGGAATTCGGGCCGAACGATTGCGCGGTTCCCGAGAGCGTCCCGGCGCCGGAATTCTTCAGCAGCACGGTCTTGGTCGCGATCGTATTTAGCGACGCGGACAACGCTATGTTCGCCGGCATCGAGAGCTTGCCTCCTTGAACCACGGCGGTCACTTGGACGGTGACACTCGGATGCTTTGGGTCGCCGCTGGTTATGTTGAGAGATTCCGTTAGCGTCCCGCACCTGGTCGGACTGAAAAAGATGTCGATCGGGAGACTCGACCCTGCCGCGACAGAGTAATGCCCGGCGCCCGAGACGACGAACGGCGGCGAGAGGGCGCCGACTTGAAGCGATAGCGCCGAGGTGCGGCTCAAGTTTCGAATCACCAGCGTCTTCATCGTGCCGGGCCTGCCAGTCGCGGTGGACGGAAAGGCGACTTTCAGAGGCAGAGCCAGATTGCCACCCGTCGGTTGCGGGGTGGGCGTGGGAACTGGCGTTGGGGTTGGAGTCGCCGTTGCGGTCGGCGTCGGAGTGGCGGCGCTGGGGTCGAGCAGATTGTGCACCGCGCCGGCGAAGACCTGGAAATCGACGGTGCCCCATCCGGTCGCTTGGTCATAGCCGGGGCCGGCATTGAATCCGGCCATACCATTGTAGCTGTTGTTTCCGACCGTCACGTCATGAAAGCCCGCCGTCACGTATTGATGATTGGCCAGTTCATAGATGATCGAGTTGAGGTTGCCGAGCCGTTTCTGTCCGACGATTTCCCCGATGACGCGGGAAAAAGCCGCCCACAGCGGCGCCGACAAACTGGTGCCGCCGACGCAGCACACGACCTGCCCGGTGCCGCTCATGTCATGACCGAAGAGCGCGCCGGGAGAATTCGGACTTGCCATCATTGCGACATCGGGAACGTCGCGCGCACCATCCATGGGAACGCCTGGACCGATTTGATAGCCGGGTTTCGCAAAGATCTGACTCGCGCCGCCGCCGCCCGCGCCGCTCGCATCGTTCCATGCACTCTCGGTCGTGTATCCCTGATCGTTGCCGCCCGCGAACTTGGGAGTGAACTGCGTCCCTCCCACCGAAGTAACATTGGGGTCGCCGGACATTTCGTTGATCGACGGAGTGGTGTTCGCGATGCATGAATTGGTAGTTGGATCGTAACCTAAACCAGCCGCGCCTTGATCGCCCGCCGAGACGAAGACGCTTTGGCCTTGCGCCGCCGCCTGCTGGAACAACGGGTGAATGACGCCGTTGATGAATGCCGGCGACGGTCCGCAAAATCCATAACTGATACTGATAGCGCCGCACTGATTATCGTTAACCGCTCCGGTGATGTCGTCGACCAGGTATCCGCCGAGGTAAAATGTTATCGATGCTGCCGGCGCGGCCGTATGAGCCCATTGCATATCGAGCTCGGCTTCCACCTCGGCACCGTTGATGCCCGGGTTAACACCGTGCAATTCGCGCGTGTAAATGATTGGCGGAAGACCAAATTGAGTGGTGAACGCGGTCATTGCCGAATCCAGAAAGTCCGAAGTACCGACGATCGCTATGCAATCTCCATTGCCGTCCTGGCCAGGCCCCGGATTCTCATCATAGAAGGTATGGAAGTCGCTCGGACCGAAAGCCTGGACGCCGTTGACGATCGCATTGGGATCGAAAACACCATTGATGTTCTGGCGGACCGGTATCGCATGGGTCATGTTGTCCATCCCGGTGAGCGAACCGATCACATTCGCGAATCGGCTCGGGATAAACGGATCCCCGGTGTTGGCGAACGCCACCGCGCCGAATCGAGCGATTTTCACCGCGAAGCTTCGCTGCGCTTGCTCGACGCTTCCGCCGAATTCGAGATGGCCGGGCTGAACCTGCGTAACCGTGAAACCTTCGCCGGTCAGCCAATCGGCGGTCGCCTTGATTTCCGATTTCGTCGGACCAAAGCGGTGGAAGAACTCTCCTGTCTTAAGCCATTTGTGATAATCGGCTGAGGTGCGGTTATGCTGGTCGGCCAGTAACTGCTCGAGCTCTGCCTGGTGCCGCAGAGCAAATCGAATGTGCATATCGAGAGGACGATCGGGCTCAGGATCGCCGGCCACCGTTGCGGAATCGGCGGCGATCGGGTGATTGCCAATCAACGGAACGCGATCGTCACTGTAGCTGACCCCGAGAAAGTAGGTAATTCCCAGAAAGCCGAGCAGGAAGAATGCGATGACTATCGCAAACAGCTTCCCGAGCCGGGATGGCGGATTAGTAGACACGGTCCCCCCAACGTCGCTCTAATGCGGAGGCCGCCCTTTGGTTGAGGAAGATCTTGAATTGAAGGCTTCCTCGAGCGGTCTCTACGTATCAAGGTTCGGGCCAGACCGGCAGCGAAAGAGCGAGACACGACGTTGGGAATAGTGTCTCTCATGCTTGCTCAAGAATGACCCGACGCCGCGAGGAAGCGTCCCGAATTGGTAGTGCCACGATCGTCGTTCGATACAAACGTCGCGATACAGACACGCGCTCGGTCGTCCTGAGAATGCGACTGTTACAAATTGCTACGAACAGAAGAGGGATCATGTGTCATTGCGATCAGCTTGCGAAATGATCGGTCAAGCGACCTCGCCGTCGCATCTTGCTACAGCATGAGTCGCCCCGGCTCAAATTCGACGAAAGCTTTGCCCCTCGCGCACAGTCGGATTAAATTGAGGAACGGAGGAACCTCATGAGCATCAAACATCTCCCCGCGACAGCAGCGGCCGACGATGTAGCCGCGGCACTGGCGCAGGACGGCGCCGCCATCGTCGATAACCTCGTAACCTCCGAAGTTATGGACCAGGTCGCCGAAGAGTTGCGGCCGTGGATCGATGCGACTCGATTCGGCCCGGATGATTTCTCCGGCCGACACACCAAACGCACCGGAGGTCTGGTCGGACGCTCGCAAGGATGCCGCGATCTGGTGATGAATCCGCTGGTGCTCGCCACCACCAAGAAGGTGCTCTCGCACGCGATGAGCTTTCAGCTTCATCTGACCCAGGTAATCGCGATCGGTCCCGGCCAGCCCGCGCAGCCGATTCATCGCGATCAATGGGCCTTCGACTTTTTTCCGTTCCCCAAGGGCTACGAGGTCCAGTGCAACACGCTATGGGCGATGACGGACTTCACCGAACAAAATGGCGCCACTCGCGTCGTTCCCGGAAGCAATCATTTCGAAGACAAGCTTCAGTTTCGCGAAAAAGACAGCGTGCCGGCCGAAATGTCGAAGGGCTCGGTGCTGTTCTACACTGGGGCCGTCTATCACGGCGGCGGCGCGAATCGTTCCGATGCGACCCGCGTCGGCATCAACATCACCTACAATGTCTCGTGGCTTCGACAGGAAGAGAATCAGTATCTCTCGGTGCCGCTCGAAATCGCGCGAACCTTGCCGGTCGATTTGCTGCGCCTGATGGGATATGCGCGCGGCGCCTATGCGCTCGGATATGTCGATGATTTGCGCGACCCGATCGAAGTCGTGAGGCCGGACCTTCGCCGCAGTGGACTGGGCGACGAGGAAACCGAGAAGCGGATGCGCGAGCAGGCCGCTCAGTTCCTCAAGGCCTGAAACTCACCCCCATACACGCTCGGCGACCTGCACCACGAGGTGCAACTTCGCCTTCTCGTCCTCGGCGGAGAGGGGGTTGCCTCCGACGGTGCTGGCGAAGCCGCACTGCGGTGAGATCCCCATGTCCTCCATTGGCGCGAAACGTGCGGCCTCATCGATACGCGATCGCAGGTCGCCTTCGTCTTCGAGCGCCGGGGTTTTGCTGCTCACCAGACCGAGCCGGATGAACTTGTCTTTCGGCATGAATCGAAGCGGCGAGAAGTCGCCCGCGCGCGGCGAATCGTATTCGAGAAAGAATCCATCCACGCGAGCCTGATTGAACAGCCGATCTGCGATCGCTTCGTAGCTGCCCGACGCCATCCATCGCCCGCGCAAATTGCCACGGCATAGATGCATACCGATCGTCATGTTGGCCGGCCGCTTTTCAAGAATGCGATTGACTGCGTCCACGTACTGAGCCACCAGCGCATCGGGATCCTCGCCGTGGGCGCGGACTTTCGCGCGCACCTCGTCGTCACACAGCATCGCGATCGGAACCTCGTCGAGTTGCACATAGGTCGCGCCGAGCCGCGACAGGGCGGCGAGTTCATCCTGGTAGATGCCGATAAGATCCGACCAGAACTGATCGAGGTTGGGATAGGCGGTCCGGTCCGCACAATCGCTTAGCCGGAAAAAGTGGATGAAGCTGGGCGCGGGCATCGTGACCTTGGGAGTACGTTTCGTGTGACGCCTTACGAACTCGAACTCCTCGGTCGTGATGCCGCGAGGACGGCGCATCCTCGCGACCGCACGGCACGTATCCCAGCGCTGTGAATTTCCCGCGCCGTCGTGAAACTCGAACAGCGACTGCTCGTACTCGAATCCTTCCAGCGCCGAGACGAATCCCATCGACCATGCGACGCGGCGAAACTCGCCGTCCGTGATGCTCTGCAGTCCCACCTCTTCCTGCATCCGAATCGCGCCGGTGATGCATCGTTCGAGGATCGCGCGATACTTCGCCTCGCCGATTTCACCGCGCCTGGCGAACGTCTCTTTCAACTCGCGTGGCCGCAGCAGGCTTCCGATGTGCTCGGCACGAAACGGCGGATTAAGTTTCGGCGTCTTCGTCATAGAATATTTCCACCAAGTTGTTCTTCAGAGAACCCGGTCCTTCTTGCTGCAAGACCGTCACAGTGAGAAGACTTGCACACCGCCCGCCTATGGTCGCGAGCACTTGGATGCACCGAAAGGCGTGGATGCGCCGGGCAGAACGAGCGCGCGGCTCTGCCCCGACTTTCACCCGCAGTTACTCGCACTACTTTGTGTAGTCGAAGATTTCATGCTCCTCGGTCAGGAAGATCGACGACCGCGCGAAATCGATGAACTTCGACTCGTCCTCCAATAGCGCGCGGGCCGCCTCGAGGCGCTGCGCATTCTGCGGGTCCGCCGTCATCGACTCGAAGCTATCCCACCATACCTCGGTGATGCCGTCGTAAGTCTGAGTCATCTTGCGCGAGGCGCGAAAATTCTTGCCCGCATCTTCCGTGATGGTGTGGCTTTGAACGTACTTCTTCGCATCCATCGCTTTGGCAAAGCCGCGCACCAAAGGTTCATGCTTCTTGAGCCAGTACTCATGGAAGTCCTTCTCGGAAACATCAGCGCGCTTGCGGATAACGTATACGAGTTTGATCATTGCGATCTCCGAATTCTTGATACGGATGCTTAACCCGCGAAGCGCGGCTCGGGTTTGCCCTTCACCCCTAGTCCTTTGATCGCGAATAGCCTGCCGCCCTCGGGGCCGGGCTCCATGCCGAGAGTTTTGGAGCCGATCGAGGTCGCATACATCACGTCGAGGTTGTCGCCCCCGAACATAACGCTAGTGATGATGGGCACCGGCACTTCGACGGTGCGCGCGATCTTGCCGTCGGGACCGAAGCATACGATCTTGCCGCCGCCCGCGATGCACGACCACATATTCCCTTGCGCATCGATAGTCGCCCCATCAGGCACGCCGCCGAGGCCCTTGACCTTGGCAAACTCGCGCTTGTTGGAAACTTTGCCGCTCGCGAGATCGTAGTCGTACGCCGCGATGGTCCTGCTCACGCTGTCGGAGCAATAGAAGGTGCGATTGTCGGGGCTGAAGCACGGACCATTGGTGCATCCGATGGCGGGTTCGAGCACGCTGCACTTCAGCGACGCATCGAGGCTGAAGATGGAGCCGGCCGACTCCTTGAATTTTGAATCCAGCGTGCCGGCGATGAATCTGCCGCGTGCGTCGGTCTTGCCATCATTGAAGGTCGTGCCCGGCTTGGCAACGATTCCATCTTTTACCGGCGTCGCGTTGCCGGTGGCGAAATCGAAAAAGTAAAACCCATCGGTCATCGCGCAAACAGCGCCGCCTTTTTCGCGGATCGCGAACGATCCGATCGGCTTCGGCGTCTTCCACTCTTTAACTTCGTTGGTCTTCGGATTGAGCCGGTAAATCGCGGGCGCGCTGCCATCGATCCAATACAGCGCCTTCTCCGCGACGTCCCACACCGGACCTTCGCCGAGCTGATTTTTGATGTCACCGATTTTTTCCACTGTGATTGCCATGATCAGTCACCTCAATTGAATCGTTGTGAGCGCGCCTTGCCGCCGGGGCCGCTGTAGGCCGAGGTATAGCCGGGCTCGCGCTCGAACTTCACCTTCAGCATAAGCGCGCACAGATTTTTCCATGCCGCGATCAGTTCGTCTTCCGCGCGATAGTCAAAAGGATCCTGCAGGATGCGCGCTTCGCCGCCATTGGGGTCGAGCGGATGCGCCTTCAACCATCGCGCGCTAATTTCTAATCCTGCTTCAGGCGCGACCACGTCGCGATATCCGAGTTGCGCCTTGAGCTTGGTCAGGTCGAGCACGCGATGCGTGGTCCAGGCTTGCGAGATCATCGGACGCGCGGGGGTCGCGAACTCCCACGGCATCGAGACAATCTCCAATTCATAGCCGAGAGCGCGCGCGATCACCTCGATGACCTGGCGCAGCGTCAGCACGCGCTCGTCGCCGCAGTTATAGATCTGCCCCGCCGACGCTTCAGGCTTGTCGATCGCGAGCAGGATGGCGTGCGCGGCGTTTTCGACATAGCCGCAATGGTTAATCGAGAGGCCGTCCTCGGGAACGATGATCGAGCGGCGGCCGTCGAGGATGCGCCGCACGATACACCATTCGCGTGGCGCAATTTGATACGGACCGTAGAGATGCGGATAGCGAAAGTGCGTCGCGCGCGGATGATGCTCAAAGACCGTCTCCTCGCTCTTGACCACGCGCCATCCCTTCGCATCTTCGGCCTCGACCGTCAGCAGCGGCGAATCTTCGGGAGTTGGAATCGGGAGGCCTTGCGGATGCAGCACTGCGGGGTTCATGTAGCCGCGATACGCGGGCGCGCCGCCAATCGAAATGAACCGCCCGGTGCGGCCGGCCATCAATTCAGCGATGCGGCGCAAACGGCCATACGCGGCGATAGTGAGATCGAAGGTGCGGCTGCCGAGCGCATCGCGCAGAGCATCAACGGAAAACGGATCGGTGTGGATGTGCTCGACTCTGGGCGGAATCTCCGCGACCTCATGGCGGCCGGTATGGAGCATCGCGACCTCGTAGCCGCGTCGAATCAATCCGTTGACGATGAAATGGCCGGTCGGCCCTGTCCCTCCGATGATTAGCGCTTTCATAATCTCAGAGCCGGTAAAAATCGCGCGCGTTTTTCGACAGAATCTTTTCGACCGATGCGGCGGGCAGCTCTTTTAGATACTCGCGCGCCTTGGCCACCGGATGAACAAACCCCTCGGCGTGCGGGTAGTCAGAGCCAATGAAGAACTTGTCGTCGCCGGCGAATTGCACGACGTACTTGAACATCTTTTCTTCCGGATCTCCGCTGATCCAGATGTTGCGCGCGAAGTATTCGGCCACCGGCCGTTTCATTCCCGACGTATGGCCCATGTACTTGTAGCGATAATCGATGCGCTCGAGCCATTCGCCGACCCAACCAGCCATCGCCTCGATGGTCGCGGCGCGCAGCCGCGGAAATCGCTCGAAGACGCCGTCGATTAGCATCGTGAGAAGCGACTGACGCGCGTCCTGCAGCAAATTCATCGTAAAGTACATCAGGCCGGGTTTCGGGTCGCGATAAAACTCGCTTCCCATGTAGTGATGATGCGAGACCACGTGCAGTGCGATCGCGATGTCGAGGTCCTGCGCCGCCGCCCAGACCGGATCGTAATCCGAATGGCCGAAGCTCTTCCCGTTGATCGGCATCGCCGCGATAAACGCGCTATGACATCCCAGCTTCGCAACG